>Ga0123353_10007507_pt1 | contig 14755 bp, 12 predicted proteins | sample TergutLab28metaG_3_FD_92763 | JGI IMG/M metagenome (GOLD analysis project Ga0123353, IMG submission 92763) | Labiotermes labralis P3 segment gut microbial communities from Petit-Saut dam, French Guiana - Lab288 P3 | ecosystem: Host-associated > Arthropoda: Insects > Digestive system > Gut ... | reverse complement strand
CAAAGTTAACTAGTCTAACCCCATTATCATTACTATCCTGATGGAGACTCTCCTGTCCAATTGTTGGCTTGAAAATATTCTCTCCCCACTTTTGCATTAAAATCTCCTAGTAAAATTTTCGTATGATATTTGGGGAAGTGATTGAACACCTGCTCTAATTCCTCATAAAAACCATCTTTTGCCTCATCACTCTTTTCCTCACTTGGTGCATGTACATTTACAACAATGATATTACGCCAGCGACCTCTCAGCACTATATATGACAACCTATCGCTAACAAACTCTTCACTGTTGATACTATTCTACGGTGTACAATAAAACCTGTTCCCAATTGATTTTCATTTCCTTTCCCGTAGAAAAAATTATAATCCCCTGCTCTTACTGTGCCCCCTTTGTCCCACCTGACCTGCACACCAACTACATTTAATTTATACCTCACTAATTCCCTCGCTGCTGCCTTAAGTGACCCTGCCCTATAAAGACTCTAACGTTCCAAGTCCCTATTTTCATCCCTCTTTGCCTGCTGCGCGACGTTCCCCCTAGAAACACTCCCCTCCCCCCGGAGATCCGAGTGCGGGACTAGTTTTCCTCCTGAATTTTTTGTCTCCAGAGCATGCATCCCGCATGTGAATGTTTCGTCACATAAGTGTTTTACAGGGAGGGGTTGTTAGCACACACGCCAAATATTTATATATGCAAATAATGTAATTTAACAAATAAAAATGTATGAATCTCTAAATTCTAAACAATAGTTCCGCCATTAATTAATATTTTTTATTTAAAAACGCACCACTTTAACACAGCAATTATAAGTTATTGAAAAAGCAAAACTCAGTTTCTTTTATTACAACTGGGTTTTTTAAGGTTTTATTTAGGCTAGTGAGATTTTTGTTGCTGTTTTCTGTCCGTTAGCGTATTAATACTGGGATGAAATGAAGTGATAGCCAAACGGAGACAGTCCTAAAGGTGCAGGCGGTTCCTCTCTTTCGTTTTAAGAAATCATAGCAGAAAATTCAGTTTCACAAAAATACGTGGTGGAAAAACAAAGAAGAAATCTCATTGCTATTTCATGTAAATATGGATATTCATTTTCCATTCTTCTCCAGAATTTCGAATAACTCATAGAATTAAAAATACTTTCCAGTCATTTGTACGATGATAATCCAATAAGTTGAAGGGTTTCTTCAGGGGAAAGGGCTGTCTCTTTGTTATCAGCAAAAGGTTTCACAATCCATATATTTTGCCTCCGGGGATCCTCATGTTCGGGATAATACTTTTCAAACGACAACAACATCTTCAAGTGAGTTGCGATAATATCTGAAACTGAATTCTGTGAATAGAAATCATCTGCCTCCATAATACAATCTGAGTACGACTGAAATATTTCATTGTTTCCTTCTGCAAGCCAGAGTTTGAGTTTCTTTTTGAATGATTCGATCGTGTTCCAAGCATTAAATATGGTTGTTGAAGTTTTAAATTCAACTCGTATATGTAAGAAATTATGTCCTTGAGATATGCGAGCCTGGCTACCCATTTCTTATCCTGGAAATAATGGGAGAGGTCACTTTTCTTATCAATTAGAAGCAGCTCAAATTCCTTTCGGAGTTCATATAACCTCTTGAAAACTTCACCGCGGGACAGCTAACTAACTTCCGAATGGGAAAGAAGGTTTTGATGATCAGAGCCCATTTCATCGTACAATGCTTTTAACAGCCTTTATTTAAAGCACTTTTTTATACAATAATTTGAACAGACTGAGACGGGACTTCATTAAGCTCAGGTGCAATTGTTTTGAAGGCCAGATTTTGCCTACGAACGTAGCAATGCGTTGACAATAAGTTATTGCCCGTCACATCCTTAGTTTCAGTGACCAAGACAGGCAGCGCCGTCAGTACAAATTCCAACGCAATTTTTCCATTCCAGACCTCTCTCTTCAATGAAATCATTTAAAACTTTGAACATTTCACTGCTGGTAGTGTGCGTAGGTAATTCAGAAACACTCATAATGTCTTCCTTCATGTCACTTTCATCATGTTAAATATATGATACATTACTTACTTACTCCATGGTGCAGAGTCCTTCTTGAGACGCTAGTCAAAAAATTCCCCGAATTTTATGGAACGACACTCTCATTAACAATGAACTACACTAAAAATGTGTAAGATGTTTAATTATATTCGTCAGCGAAAGCCCCAAACCCACTACCATAGATAGGCATTTAAATAACAACACTCAAAACGTGAACAAAGTTGAACATTTCTTTCAAAGAGACATAGAAACGCACTTGAAGAGCAAAATAATACTTATTAGGAGAGTTACAGTTCCTCACAGAACCCCCACAGATTACTACTGTGTCAGTAAAACTATGACAACACACGAATCGGTGAATCGTCGTGCGTGCTGCTATACATTGGGTTCAATTATACATGGGGAAAGGGCTATCATCGATCGCTGTTTTAACTATCCATAAATCGACGGACGGAGAATATGAAAACTACCGCAAACCTATCCCTTCCACACGAGACGTTTTCTCGGCAGCACTCTCAAATGCTACTGCTGGATCGATTGAGACGATGCAGTCGGACGAGTCTACGGATTTGACAAATTTACATATAGATCAAATTCCAAGTGCACGCGCGGTGATGGGGTCAAACACGAAAAATATTTAGGAGGAAAAAACACGACCGGCGAGGAAACTTTTGTAAACGTCACTATCGTCCGCGGAAAGTACAGTGTTCTGTGGAACAACTGCCTACGGATTTGCTCTGATGGTGCAGCTGCCATTAATAGTATAATATAAGAATTCACAGTTGCAGTGATAGAAGTTGAAGCTCGCCTGAATTTTCGACACTGCATGGTATAAAGTACAACTCTGATAGAGAGAGAAAAAAAAACTAGAGCCAGATATCAGCAAAATACAGCAAGATGCTGGCAGTGGAATAAACTGTATAACGTCAGAGTGTTAAAACAGTATGGCTCTTAAAATTGCGTAACGACAACGGGTCTGATCACGAAGGACTCGTGCTATAGACAGAGGTAAGGTGCTGTCTTCATCATCTTAAGGATGGGATTTCTTATTTCAGAATACTATCTCGGCCTTTCACATTTAACTGACAAGAATAACTTTCAATTATTGTCTTGAGGACTTTCTGAAAATATGGCCAAAATTTATCTATTCTAGGTAAAAAAAAAACGCCTACACACTACCAATAATCTTCGGTGATGAAAAATTCAATTCTCTCGAGTCGTAAGCTGCGTGAAAAACACATCTCGTAAAACAGGCCTACCTTTGTAACGAAAATAGGTTTGTGTGAAAACTTAGAAGTGGTAATTACAAAATGTCCCTCATGAAACGTATTCTTTGGCAAGAACGAAATGGACTTCTAACAAGTCAAAGATAAAGCGGTGCCTCATCACTGGAGTCTTCAATTAAATAATACCATGCAGGAAAGTCCTTCAGAAACCAACAGTCATTTTCTCATGAAGAAATTTCACGCATTTTATTGAAACCGACGGTTCATTGCCGTGTTCACAAGAGCTTCCCACTTACATATATGCTCTGTGAGATCAATCCAGTCGACTCGTCCAAACCAATGTAGGTTGGTCAAGATCTACTTTAATATTACACTCCCGTCTACGCCTAGGTCTTCCAAGCCGTCTCACCCCTTCAGGTTTCCTTACCAAAACCCTGTACGCATTTCGCTTATCAAATATAGGTGCTACATACCCCGCCCACTGTATTCTCCTTGATTTGACCACCCGAATAATACAGGGTGCGTCAAAAAACCTGACGGTTTTTGAATTTGAAAAGCAGCATGCCAGCTAAGTACCGCTTCCATTCTGACCGTCATCATGTATAATGATGTTTGAAGTTTAGTTGACATGGAGCACTGGTCAGTGCAACAACGCATTGCGGCACTGGAATTGTTTATCAAAACAAAGTATGTTACAGATACACAGCGTGGTTTCCGACAGCGGTTTGAAAGGCGTGATGCTCCTAGTCGCAATACTCTGTTATTGTGGGTATCGAAATAGCGTCAAGAAGGATCGGTGAAGGACGCTAGGACGTCCACTTTCGGCTCGTACACCTGACAATGTGGAGCCGGTAAGGGACGCCATGTTGCAAAGTACACGCGGGTCAGCTGGTTGGCAACCTCTCGCACTTCGCTTAAAGGAATGCAGCGTTCGTCGATTTCTCCAAAAGGATTTGCATTACCGACCATACAAAATCCAAGTTAGCTCAGGAACTTTAGTGAATGGGACAAGGTGAGCAGACTACAGTTTCGTAGTGAATTCTTGGACATGAAAAACAATAGCGACATAGTGAGCACATTACTAATGTATGCTAAGGCTCACTTCCTTGTGTCTGGTTGTGTGAACAGGCAGAATTGTCGCTACTGGACTCCAAACAACCCACATGAATTTCATCAACGTCCTCTGCATAGTGCAAATTGACACTGTGGTGTTCAGTATCGTCTCATGCCATTATAGATCTTTATTTCCTCGAGAATGCGGATGAGTGTTCACTAACTGTGAATGCAGAGTGGTATAAAGTCATGGCGCAAACATTTCTGCACAATGAATTACATCCTCGTTAGCAAGATTTGATGTGGTTCTCGTTTTGGGACATCAACTGGCCCGCCCGCTCGCCTGACCTTGCAGTACCAGACTACTTCCCCTGGGGCTACGAGAAAAGCAAGGTATACGAAACACGTTCTACCAATACTGATGACCTAAAACAGCTAATTTTGGAATATATTCAAGGGATCCGTAAGGAAATGCTACAACGTGTTATGACAGCCTTCCATCGTTACTGGAGGAGTGTATAGTGGTCACCTAAAAGTGTCACATTCAAACAGTAATGACTCAGATGCATTCTCATGGACAAGGAATGCATCCGACAGTATAAATAAAATTTTTTCACTTTGCCTCAAAAAGTTATTTCAATTCAAAACCTGGACAGTGTTTTTGACGTATCCTGTATTTGGTTAGGAATAACAACCATGAAGCGACACAGTGCGCACTATTCTTTAGTCTCCAGTTACTTCCTCCCTCCCAGGCCAAATATCCCCAACACCTAGTCTCGAGCATTTTCAGCCTACGTTCGTCTCTTAATGTGCGAAAAAAAATTACGCTATAGTTCTGTATCGTATTTTAATCTTTAAATTTTTAGACAGCAACGAGAAGCAAACGATTATGGACGAAAGGCAGCAGGAATTCCCTAGACTTTATCTGTTAATTTTTTTTCGTGCAGTTCTGATTTGTTAGTGTCGTTTCCAAATATTTCAACACCGTATATTTCCAAATGATTTATTATCTATCAATATGTTGCGATTATCTGCTACATTTCGTTCATGAGACATGAACACAAACTTAGTTTTGTCAGCAAAAATTTACAGATAAACATAATTATTTGCGCCTAATAAAGCTCGGAAATATTACAGGCAAGTTTAAAATCAATTTTCCTAATTCCCTGAAAATAAACTAGGCTAGTTTCGGATGCATTTTCCTTTAAGGTAAGTAAAATAATATCACAACTGACGCTGAAATAAAAACAATAGCTAAATGATTTTTCGTCACCCGTCACGAAGAAATTCCCTAAATTATTAAAAAATAACACCTTCACTACTTCCTCTCGCGTTGACAAACTTGTGAAGAGGTGCTAACACCCCTCACTCACACATACGAAGATAGGGGGGCGGGGGAGGGGGGAACTAGCCGTCCTGTGAAGATAACTGCATCCATCAGTGTCAGGAAAGAGAGGGTAGAGTGCAACACACAAAAGCCCATGTTAATCGCTGAATTTTTATTGTGTTTTCTTCTGCCGGAGGTACTTAAATAAACATCAAAATTTAGCATTTTTATTTTTAGTTATTTCGGTGTAAATAATAACAATTAATAACCAAGATCGAAGCCGTTTCGAACCAACTTCCCACTACATTAATTTCACTTATTTTTGCACTTCTGGTTTTGATGTAAGAGCAAACACATCTATCTATAAAGATACTGTGATTGCGTAATTCAATTTACAAACAAAAATTCGATAAGGAACATGAACCAGAAAAGTAAGCTGGCTCTATCTAAGAAAACTTGTTATCTCGAGCCAGAAAAGTTGCGCACAATTGGACTGTATCACAGTGTTAAAATTATCACACAACAGGCACATAAAGCATTACGTGATCCGCCAAGACTCCAAGCTACGTGAAAGTAGCCAGGTGGAAATATGTTTGAGTACCACTATCCTACATGTCCAGTACACACGAGACAATAAAAGAAGCAAAAAATGCGTCTTCACAAAGATGTTCTTAAAAAAAATACTGCTATGTTCCAAATCAAGCGATTTCAGAAAGTAAATCGAGATAAACAGCAGAATATCGGAGAGAAAACTGAAAGAGAATCAGACGTGTTATTTCCACACGTTAATAACGTGAATAATGACGACAAATGCATTAAGTTTGCAGGAGGGAGTGAATGGCCCTAAGACATGAAATAACTGCATGCTTTTGTTATACCGGTAATGAACCCTCGGGTTCCACTAACGCACCTGTTGATCAGACAAATACCTGCTCAAGCAAGACCATGTAGCACACACCCCTTCAGTCAGTCAGCAGCGCGGTCAGTCATTCGGTGGGGCCCTCAAATCTGCGACGTCTCTCAGCCAGCAATAGGCCAACGCCAGTCAGTTGATCAGTCAGTCAGTCAGTAACTAAGTTTAATGCAGAAACCAAATAATTTTAACATGGAGTTTTTTCTTCGTTCAGTATCGATGTAGAAACAAAAGTAAAGACAGCAGTTGCGCAGATGGGATTTTGGCACTTGAAATAAATCCTGGAATCAAGTTTCATTTATTTCGTATTCTACCGTACAACGTATTCATTTATAGCCTGGACACGAAATGCCTGAAATTAGATTCCAGAATTGATTTAAAGTAAAGAGATGTTAAAACACAGATGTCTTAAAACAGCAAATTACATAAACGTCTAATTAAAATAATGTTATATTGTATTTAACCATAAACTGATTTTAGGGATTTCAACATTTTAGTTTTAATTAAAATTTTAACTATAATTTGACACTGATGTATTGAATCTCTCTCATATCAGTTGACACGTAAGCTGCAAACGCTCCCTAAAGATGGCCGACGTCTAGGCCGAAACAGGTCGGAGCAATAATTAATAACAATAAAAACAATGTACAGGAAGTTGGTAATAACTACTGTAGAGATGTGTATGACCTTAAATCAGTTCACGACAGCTTTCATACGTTCTCAATTTCATGATTTACAAGAGCTGTAATGTTTGGCTTTAGAAAAGTAAGTTAAATAATAAAAAACAATCGAGAACTATGACTGGAAGGAGGTAGCCGTGGGTTATTTTGTTACAATCCTGCCTTCCGTCCTTGATATTCTTCAAGTCAAACGTGCTCTATTATCATCATAAAGACATAACACGGAACTGCATTTGGAGCTCAAATTTTAATGAGAATTGGACGAATTTAATTCACATCTTTTCTTCCACAGAAGTTACAGCAAACCAACAGCTCTACGTACTGCTTTGGAACGCGTCCTTAGTTGTTGTCTGTTCTCCAATAACTAGTCACCGTTGAAATGTACAGCAGTACCAATGCTTAAATAATACAGGGAAGCGCAAGTATAGCTCCACTACGTGGACGGATGGTGAGTGATCAGTTCCTGCAGACCGGTCGCTATACCCCTTCAAAATCCACTGCACAGGAGGCCGGGTGGGTCCCACAAGCGGCGTGGAAGCTACAGAGAAAAATACTGTCCTGTAAGGGTGTCGAACTTCGCTTCCTCTGTCGTCCAACCCGTACCGTACTTACTACACGCAGCGAATTACTATTCTTTACACCGGGTGTCGGCATGATTGGTATCCAAAAAAGAAATATTCGTACCGAAAAACAGTGTTCCTCTTCCGCAAGTCTGGTTTGTAAGGTTACAGAGGAAAATCTCAAAAGTTTTTATCCATACCCCACTCGAGCGCGATGCACCAGCTGACGTCCTTGCTGGAGAGAATTACTACTCATGATTACCTCCGCAAAATGTGCTTTTCAGATGAGGTGATCTTGCGGGTCAATTGAGCTGTGTATAGGCATAGTTATAAGACTCGGGGAAACGAAAATCTATTTGCCATCTGTGACATGGAGAAAGTGACAAAGTGAACGTATGGTGCGGCTTAATGCACCAAACGGTGGTGACCGGGCCCTTATATTTTCGGAACGAAGAGTTACCGAGGCTTCGTAACTGGACATGGTGTTGCCGTATGCGCTTCCCCATTTACCGCATGGAATTGTCTTCCAACCGGACAGAGCACCACGTCACTAGCAAGATGTTATATGGTCACTACAGTCACACAATGATGTATGCCTGATGGATGGATCGGCAGAGGACAGCCAATTGCCTCTTCCTAGGTCACTAGACTTAACCCCCGTAGATCCTTTCCTTTACCTAGGAGTGACGAGGTAACGGGGGAATGGAGAAGATTGCATAACGAGGAGCTAAATGATTTGTACTCCTCACCCAATATTATGCGGGTGATAAAATCGAGAAGAATGAGATGGGCTGGGCATGTGGCGCGTATGGGTGAGGAGAGGGGGGTGTACAGGGTCTTGGTGGGAAGCCGGAGGGAAAGAGACCACTGGGGAGGCCCAGGCGCAGATGGGTGGATAATATTAGGATGGATCTCCAGGAGGTGGGTATATGGACTGGATTGGGCTGGCCCAGGATAGAGACAGGTGGCGGACAATTGTGAGTGCGGTAATGAACCTTCGGGTTCCATAAAATGCGGGGAATTTCTTGACTAGCTACAAACCAGTTAGATTCTCAAGAAGGACTCTGCACCATGGAGTAAGTAAGCAAGATCCTTTCCTTTGGGGTTATGTGAAGAACCTTGTCTTCTACGTCAAAAACAGCACTCGAAAGTTAGCGTAAGGGACGCTGTGACTACAATAACCCACAATATGCTATAAACCTGGGAAGATGGCAAAAAATATCATCTGGGTACTTGTCTTTAAACCAGGGGTGACCACAGTGAAAACTACTAAGGTAGGCAGCAGTCAGAGATAATCTTCGAGAGTTTTCCAATGTAATGACGCAAACCGAACGTTTGTAAAATAAACAGATTTTGAAATATAAATCTTTATTTTGGATACCTATCATCCAGACATTCTATATGAACGCCTATGACGTTATGCCTTAAAGCGCACATAGAGAGTACGATACTGGAAGTTTAATTCGTACTTAATGTAACTTTTATAATTAAATGTGGGGTAGATTTAATTACACCGTTTAACATTCGAAAACAATTCGTGTTACGTCAGGCCGGGTCCACACCAAACTGACAAAAGAGAAACAAAAACGAAACTCAGTGTTTTGCGACAAACCTGCAACAATTCGCAACATTTATGAAACACATCTGCAACTTCTTTGTGTTTTCTGCAACTACACCGAGTCCAGTTGCAGGTCGATAAAGATCAAAAGATTTCTGTTTTGTTGCACATTTTACTGCCTCCAGACTGGTCTCAGCGCTGTGTGACTCTTCGCAGAAGTGCTGAGGGCATGGATTTTATCAACTCGAAAATGGAGTACGGAGGAGACGTGTAATTTAATATTTTTCGTTTACTGAATTTTGGTTTCACCCCAAAACGCCTCTTGGTTTTTTCTTTTGATATTTGTGATGCGAGGAATATAAAACCAGCCACAGCCATGCGTATGTCCTCATCTCCGACTTCATTTTCCTTGAAGCGCCATATGATATATTAATTTCACTGCGGCTGTCCCTTGAATGTGGATAGGACAGAACACTGAAATGCGTATCTAGATAATGTCTTCGTTTTGTCGGATATGTGTGTGTGGACAGTAGTCTCACTTTTGTTTCTATTCTATTTATGTTCTGCTTCTGTTTTGTCTCTTTTGTCTGTTTGTTTAGTGTGGACCTGACATTAGATATACCAAACACGGAAGCCACCTTCAAATTCTGCAAATCGTATGTTTTTCTTTGGCCTCGAACATATTTTCTTAGAATAAGAAATAAACTTCAGTGATTTTCCGCAGATGTGCTATAAATGTTTCAAATTTAATGTTTCTAGCACCGTGCAATGTAATATAATCGTATAACATAAACCAATAAAATGCACTTTTGTTAAACTAACATTTTTAATTTTTACAAAGTTTTCTACGTGCTTCGAAACCCGAGGGTTCACTTGCAGGAAAGTTGTACGTACAGGTATGGTATAATTTGTTTACATGCTGGAATTACGATAAATGGTTTTTATAAGACATCCTTACCTGTACGTACAACCGTCTTCCTAAATATGAACCTTCGGGTTCGAAACATGTAGAAAACACCGTAAAAATTAAAATATTAATTTAACAATGGTGCATTTTGTTGGTGTATATTATACAAAAATGTTTCAAAACCCACTGCGGCAGACGGAAGTATAATCCGACAATATGGACCACACTGCAGTGTGCTGCGGGCGATGTGTAGGCCTATGTCACACTGTTTTGAATGCACGCTTTTAGGCGCGAACTACAATACAGGCTGATTCTTTCACGATACGATGCCTTCTTAACTTCATGGGTTGGGCATTGTAGCGTTGAATTGTAGGATGACTGCCACTCACAAATCGGAAAGGACATGAAAGACAACGGCTGTGCTATTTTGATAAAGATCTATTATCACAGTATTTGCCTCGGATTGCGGAAAACCACAAAAAAGCAGGTCCACTAGTGCCGATCAGCAGACCGAGGTTCGAAGCATAGTTCCTTCTGTATTTTCGCGACTGGCGTTCCTCCCTAGCCAGGCAGCACTTTACCTGGATTTTCAGTAGTTACCACACACAGCTGGTGTCGACTACTGAATAGTTCTTACGTGATCCCACCGCGCCGGTCCAACTGAGGTCACCGATGCGTCTACCGGTACAGATTTGTTAACGTGCTGCGCATGTCCCCCCACCTCCCGCCCACCTACTTCACTCTCACTGCAGACGCTATTGATCACCGAGGCAGTTTTCATCATTGAACGCATCAGATGCAGTACATGTCCAACTTACTTTCTTCAAAGTGTACCGCTTCTCCTTTGCAAGCCAGTAAAGGAAAACACTAGAGAACTTTACCAGATGAATGCCGATACGAACACAGAATGAAGCGTGCTAACGTGATGTACTGTACATATGCTTAGGTAGTGACTGAACAGAAAGTGGACAGTATTCTTAAATCATTTTCGGTACAGAGTATTCTTTCCCAATGGAAGCAACATGTGACACTCATAGGATGCGAAATGCTACAGGCTTACAGGCTTTTTGTGAAAACATTACGGAAAGAGACAACTTGAAAGAACGAGGCTTAGACTGGGGGGATATTAGGATTCACCTTAAAGAAGTGACACGAGTGCGTGGAATGAATTAACGTAGTACAGGAGTATTTGTTGAACAGATAAGTGACAGTTTCTCCATAGATACGTGGAGTCCGAATAGTCCATCCCAACCAACACGCTGAATATTCTTGCCTTGTAGTTTCAATACAATGTCTGCAGTTGGTCTGCGGCTTTCAGCAGTTCCGCAAGCACAATTCCTTTACAAAGAAGCTGGTAAATATAATTTCGACAATAAGTTCCACTTTTTGGTGTGTTCGCGAAACTCCGAAAAGCGACAATTAGCTTCGTGATGTCTGTCTGTCCTCTACCACTGGACGGATTTTCATAAAATTCGATATCTCAGTAATTTTCGAAAATATGTAGCCGGAATTCAATTTTAATTAAAATCTGACACCAATAACGGATCTCGCACACTTCCTCTTCGAATGAGAAATGCCTTCGAAAAAATTTGTGAGGAAAATCAAAATACATTTTATGTTCAATAGATTTTTCTGAAAAATCGTGCGTTTGTGAGAAAATGTGGAAAAATATGGCAGACAGGACACAGATAATATGACACATGCGCATTACACGCTGGAAAACTGAGGCCATTCTGTAATACTTATTGCTTTTCCACATCAGTCGTTTCGCGAACGCGCCCCATATGTTATGTTGATACGTACATGGCCTGTCTTATAGACAATGCTTTCACTGGGAAGTAAACAGCATTATAACACAAAACAGAATCCCACCTTCTTGTCACATTTTATCTGGGATGACCTGAAGTTGTTCAACATTTTTAATAATGGCCACCCACTCAAGCAGTGATTTTCTGCGTGCATTCCAGTTCTGTGATGGATGCTTTCAACAACGGCAGTTTGTTTCCATGCACTACGTCTCTTTATACTAAATTCTTTAATCATTTTCGTCAGTAAAACTATACAGGACGCGCCGTCAACATCAGGAACTGTCTTGACGATTTCATTTTACTAATGATAATCGCAGAATGCCACCAGAACATGTTCTGAAGTTCGTGCAGTAGAAACGTACACGGAAACAAAAAGGTAAGGGTAACGGCCATCCTTTAACATGCCATGAAGGCACAGAAGGGAGGCAGAGGTATAGCTCTAACCATACCAAAGTTCGGCGCTAGAAGGGGGATTGTCGGTTACCAACGCCACGTCCCGGTACGGGCGGGCACGGAAAATCTCGCCTCCACCGGGGTTCAAAACCCGGATCGTCCAAACTCGTTGCGAGCCTGTACCGGGCCAGTACAATCGCAGCAATGGCAAAGCAATCTTGGCATGTGACCATATACAAAACGATTCTATAAGCCACTGTCTACTCAGACTGCTGTAATTTTTTTTTCTACCCCACTTTTGGCACTGTACGGGCGCGGCTACGTTGGAGTCAGAACCGACAAGACACAGCAAACCAAATTTGTCTGGGCATACATCGCCAGACATGTGTGGCTACTTTTAACCGACATATCTGTCCAGACTTCTACCTAGAACAGGACTTCTTACTCTCCATCTTCTTATTGTAAGTGATGTGAACGATACGTGATGTGCGCGTCTGATGATGATTGGTACGAATTTTTGCTGATAGATAACCTTTACTTGAAGTACACAAACAGAAGAAGACGATGGATGCATCAGCTTTGGGAATCAAGAACTGATATAGAATATTTTAAACTGTGCAAGATACTGACAGAAATGCCTGATAAGTTCATAGAATATTAATGAATAACTTTTGATTGTATTTTGGATGGTGTGAAGGACGACTTGCAGGGTTATTCCAATTTCAGAAAGTGCGTTAAAGCAGAAGAGAAACTTACTGTTGCTCTTCGGTACGTACTCGTTATTGTGGTAAAGATAAAAATAAATTACATTTGCAAAATGTTTAATACTGTAACAATCCAGTGTAATCTAAAGGGAAATTACACAAGAAAAAGTAACAGCTACACTAAACTGAAGTATACTACAGATTTACAAACATAAACACAAACATAAGTGATACTGAACTAACATATCTGCTTGAAATTGTTCAAAGTATAAAACTACGTAGACGGAACTGGTAAAACAATTTTCTTCGTCGGCAGTAGAGATACCCCCTTAGTAGCTCTCAGAATTGAACCTGAAACTGACGTGGCAGTAAATCTGCGCATGAGATACAGGACGTCCGCGATGTATCGTTGAAGTGTCTGAATCCCGAGGATGAGTTGAATCGAGACTTGCTGTAAGCGGAGGTGGAGTTACAGGGCATGAAATGTTAAATGTTGTCGGAACACTATTAAAAGGAGGCGGAAGATTATAAGAAATTTGAATTCTCCTGGTTACGCTGCTCAGAAATTATATTCCGAGTTCCAATCTTTCAACATTGTCGGGGTTTTTAACTTATGAGACTCATTAGGCACATGTAGTTTTCGTCGCCTCGGGATTTTTTAACAGCCTCTCTTCCATACTTCGTTTTCTCCAAATATAAAGCTTCGTCTTGGAAATTTATGTTTCTTTTTGTCCCTAGATTTTTCTTTGATTGGCGTTCATCGGAAACTCCTTCATTGAATTCATCAATGTCTTTATCATTAATATAAACATTTGTTGAATCATTACCATCTTTAAGATTTGGGTTACTCTCAAGAACTGATTCCTCAGCCCTGAGTACATTTAACAGTGTGGGTCGTGGGATCATTACAGCATTCACGAACATCATCGTGAAACATTGCCATTTCGAATCATGTGTGGTCCCTGTTACTTGGTCAGATTTTGTATCGTGTAGTTTTTTCAGTTCTCTCCGACACATATCTCTCAACGTTTCCCACGTCTTTTGTGCTTGTTTACCTGAAAGAAAATCTTTTAGGTACTCACTGCTATAGACGTTCACGACATAAAATTGCAATATTTTAATGTAACAACGTGGGTCTTTGTCGGTTTCTTACTGCCATGAAAACATTTATAAGCCAGTTATATTTAATAAATGAGAATGCTTGTTTTAGGTTCTTGTCACCGTGCATCGTGAACATAGGGTGAAGAGAGAGAACCAACAAGATGGGACTAATTCGATGTTTATTATCAAACTTTCTATCTCAACATGTTTCGGGCATCATTATGCCCATCATCAGGAGAATAAGACCGTGTCCTACTGCATGCGGTGTTCTGCCTGTAAGGAGATGAAAACGTAAGATGTGACAGCCGTAGTTTCCTTGTGGTAAACATGGTTGGTAGTTCCTGTGTGTATTTTTGTTTGGCCACGTGTGTACGTGTATGTCGTGAGTAAATGTGTGTGGCGGTGTGTGTAAGTTGTGAGGTTCGATTGGTATCTAATTCATATGTCTGTCAGATCTGCGTATTGGGTATGGGTGTTTTAATGCCTTGGTTGCGCCT
>Ga0123353_10007506_pt1 | contig 14755 bp, 10 predicted proteins | sample TergutLab28metaG_3_FD_92763 | JGI IMG/M metagenome (GOLD analysis project Ga0123353, IMG submission 92763) | Labiotermes labralis P3 segment gut microbial communities from Petit-Saut dam, French Guiana - Lab288 P3 | ecosystem: Host-associated > Arthropoda: Insects > Digestive system > Gut ... | reverse complement strand
CCTTTCAAAATATGCATTTTCCGCGTAGAATTGTCGGCGAAACATTAGAACCCTTCACAATCCCCGCTCCGACACGAGATTTCATTTTCGCAAAGTTTTTCAGAAAAGTCAAGAGGGGGCAAAAATTTGCAAAAGAGCAGCGGTTCGTTGAACCGTCCGCTAAACTGCCGTCTCCTGACAGCGGCACTTTTTGCCCTTGCCAACATTCGCAGAGATGCTATCATTTGCTTTTTATCCGCAACTCCATTGAAAAAATTCATCAACACGGTAAAATACGGTATTGATACTTATCAATTCTTACCAGCAGCAAAAGAAACCAACAAAATGAACGATGATTATTACAAAATACTGGAGGTATCCAAAACGGCTTCCCAAGACGAAATACAAAAAGCGTATCGGAAATTAGCCCGCAAACATCATCCCGACCTGAACAAGGACAATCCAAAGGAAGCAAAAGAAAAATTTCAGCAGGTACAAGAAGCATACGATGTCCTGATCAATCCTGAAAAGCGCAAGATTTATGACCAATTCGGTGTTTCGCCCGACAAAATGGGTTCCGGCGGCGGACACGGACAAGGGCAATGGTCCTTCGGCGGCGGTAATCCGTTTCGGGGGTCAGCAGGCGGCGGATTAAATATCGACGACATACTAAGAATGTTCGGCGGCGGAATGAGCGGCAGAAGTTCTCCGCACAGCGGCGGATATGAGGACTTCGGCTTCGGAGATGTACCCCGCCAGCCCGTCAAAGGAAATGATGTTGATTTCGATGCTGCTATTCCGTTCATAACCGCAATTCAAGGCGGAAACATTGAAATTCCGGTGCGCCAGCCAACCGGTAAGACCGAGACCGTTTCGCTGAAAATACCGGCGGGTGTTACCGAAGGTAAAAAAATTCGTGTACCGGGCTTCGGCAAACCGGGACGCGACGGCGGAAAACCCGGCAACCTAATGGTAATCGTTCATATCGAAGAACATCCGTTTTTCACACGCAAAGAAGACAATTTGTATGTTAGTGTACCGGTATCATTACAGGAAGCGGTTTTCGGCTGCAAAATTGACGTTCCATCTCCGAAGGGCGTTGTAACCTTGTCGGTTCCAATGGGTTCGAGCAGCGGAACAAAATTGCGGGTTCGCGGATACGGCGTTCCGAAAAGCGACGGAACTAACGGCGATTTATATGCGGTGCTGTCCGTGGTTCTGCCAAAGGAATGGACTGCAAAGGACAAGGAAGCACTACAAAAACTTGAGACCGGTTATCCGAAACCGCCTCGGAGCGAATTGAAGTGGTGACCGCTAATTAATTTTCCGAAATGTTCAATTCCTTCAGCGTTTTGCGAAGCCAATCGAGGGATTTTTCAATCAGCGGTCCGCCTTCGCCTGCACATTCAATACTCAAGGGACCGTCATATCCGTTGTCCCGCAGGATTTCCAGCGTCTTTCGGATATTGTCGGCATTGACTCCGTCGCCGACAGCCGACTCGCTCACCGCAATACCGGTAGCACCGCCGCGCAATGAGTCCGCCAACGCCTTTGACACATCTTTGATGTGAACGTGCGAAACCTTCTTGGCAAACCGGCTAGCAAAATCAATCGGATTGCCGCCGGCGATGAACGAATTGCCTGTGTCAAGATTCAAGCACAAACGGGGACTGTCAACGAAGTTCAGCATCTCGGCGAGGCGTTCGATGTTCGTGGTAAAATAGCCGTGAATCTCGATAGTCAAATCGATTTCATAGCGTTCCGCAACTTCAACAAGCGTTTGATAGGTACGTTTCATTAAGCCCATTGCTTCGTTGTCATCGAGTCCTTCGGGCTTATGAAGTCCGTCGGTAGTGCAAACACGGGGACAGCCGCAAAGTTTAGCGTACCGCATTGCATTGAGAACGTAGGGAATACCGTAATAGGGTCCGTCTTTGCCGGAGAGCGGATACGCAGCGTCAATCTGCGAAAGATGGACATCGTAATCGTCCATTGTTTTTCGCAGTGCAACGGGGTCGTCTGCGGTTGAAAGATGCGGATAGTATCCGAGTCCGTGCATCCATGAGACACCATCGACGAGTCCGCATTCGATAGCGCGGACCTTATTGCGTTTTGCCCATTGCAGGCATTTTTCAAAGTTCCAGCAAACGGAACTAAAAGCGTCAGTATGAAAACTGATTCTCATCGGGATACTCCTTCTGAATATGCATAAAAACATTAGGGAAACTTTACGTTCGGCATTGTAGCGCAAAGGTGCGGGATTTGCAAGGCGTGAGTTGCGAGTGAAATTGGCAGCCGCAGGTGTCAACCAGCGGAGTACAACCGGCGGACATGGTAACACACCCGCTAAACTTGGCAAGAGCAAAAAGTGCCACTGGGAGACGGCAGATTGCAGACGCACCAGAATTCAAAAGCGGAAAAGAATAAAAACCCTGCTGCCATACCGGCGGCTTTCATGCGGGCCATATCTTTATCGGGAAAGATAACGAAATAGATACAGGTGCAAAAAAGAGCGAAGAAAAAGATAAACCCCGCAGTTAGAAACCAGCCGATAAAACTGCGCCTTGGCGGCGCATTGATGATGAGCGCGTCACCGTCTTCGATGATATCGAGTCGGCTTTTCGCTGGTTTTTCGGGTATGACGGCTGTCATGTTGTTTTTTTATAACTGCTCGATTTCCTCTTCGGATAGTCCGGTCATATTGGCGATATACTCTACGGTATCGCCGTGCTGTTTCATGTTACGGGCGATTGTTATAAGCCCTTTCGGGACGTTCTTCTCAAACGCGGTTTCATTTAGTTTGCGCTTTCTTTTTCATCATGACGCTGTATTTTATCACATTCCAGCGGAAAATGGAATACGGGATAAGTTCAGACACCGCTCATATTTTGTTTTTACGTCTATTGCTTTTTCCTTCGCTGCCGTTATCATGAATCAATCGAAACGATTCCCCGAAACACTTCCTTCAACAAAAACAATGTCAGCACCTTCTGAAGAATACGATACCTGTATGGAACTTCACCGCAGCGGCGAAATCGGTGAAGCAAAAGAACGCCTAATTCAATTAACCGAACAGCATCCTGAATTCGCTCTTGCTTTCAACGCTCTCGGCGCAATTCTCAAGAAAGAAGGACAAATCCTTCAAGCAATTCAATATGCCGAAAAGTATTGCGAACTCGAACCGAATGATGCCTTCGGTTTCACCATATTGAGTTCCTTTTGCATCGAAGCCGGTCTGCGTGAAAATGCAGAAGACGCTCTGATGAAAGCACAGGATTTGCGCTTCAAAGAACATTTTGCTGACGCTAAGTGATGCCAATATCATCAACTAGTTATAACCCTTTTACCGAGATTATCTATGAAACATTTTTTTCTTTTTTCATTATTGTTTCTTGTCAGTTGTTCCTTCGTATCAGCGCAGGACTGGTCAATGACCAACGGCAAAGTTTGGGCAAGAGATGCCAAAGCGATTAAACGGTCTGCCGTCCAAGACGGAGACCGAAACAACGTTATTAAAATCGAACATACCGGAAAAGATGACTGGGCGGTTAGCGAAGGCAACCGCATAAATGTGCAGCCCGGCGATGTAATCGAAATTGCCGCCGCTATGAAATCCGACAAAGCCGGTGCCGGAAGCATTGCCGTTATCACCCGCAGGAAAAACGGCGATGTCGTCAGTTGGGCTTATGGCAATAAAGAATGTCCCGGCGGAGATAATTGGATAAACATTACTTCAAAATTTATTGTGCCGCCTGAAATTGATACCATCGAACCGCGCATCATGGGATACGGTGCCGGCACCGTATTGATTGACGGTTTTACTTTGAAAAAAGCGGGACGATACGACATCACCGCTTCGGATGCGAAACCGATTGCTCTTTCCAATCAATTTTTGGACGTGCAGGTTTTTCCGGCATCGGGAACCTTTTCCGTGAAAGACAAGCGCACCGGCAGAACCTGGACGCAGTCCGTGAATAACAAATCGTTCATCGCACTGCCGAAGAAATCGGCTGCGGACGGCGGAACTTCATTTTCGATGGTTAATACCGAAACACTTTTTGAATATAATGTTACGATACAACTCGAAAAATCGCTGCCGGAACTGACCGTGAAGGTTGACGGCAGCGGCGCATTAAACGGTTATGTTCCTTATCCGGCACCGTTTGTTTCGCAGAACGGCGACCGTCTGATAATTCCGATGAACGAAGGAATCAGTTATCCCGTTGAAAAGACGGAAGGACTTCGTGTCGGTCGGCTTGTTGCTTATGGCGGACACGGCATCTGCATGGCGTTTTGGGGACAAGTTGAAGACGAAACCGGCGCAGGTATGACCGCAATTATCGAAACGCCGGACGATGCTTCGATTGACATCAGACCGGCAGAACTTGACGGGAAAAAATTGCTGCAAGTCAACGCTCTTTGGGAACCGTCCCGAAAAGAATTTCGCTATCCCCGTTCTTTGCGCTATGTTTTTCACGACAAAGGCGGTCATGTTGCCGTTTGCAAACGGTATAGGGAATATGCCAAGAAAATCGGGCTTTTCAAACCGTTCACGGAGAAGGTCAAACGGAATCCTAATATAGACAAACTGCTCGGCGCGGCAAACATCTGGTACTGGGAAAGAGACAAAGTCGAACTCGTCAAGGAAATGAAATCGGTCGGAATGGAGCGGATTCTTTGGAGCAGCGGCGGTTCGGCTGAACAACTTGCCGAAATGAATAAAATCGAAAATGTACTGACGAGTCGATACGATATTTATCAGGACATAATGGACCCCGCTAATTTCGACAAGGTTTGGGTACATGGGGACTGGACAACCGAAGCATTTCCGCACCATATTAACTGGACAGACCCGGACGGCACTGCACGCAAGGGCTGGTATGTTTCGCAGAAGGATAAATCGCTGCCGATGATTCCCTGCGCAGTTATCTGTGATTCAAAAGCACTGCCGTATGCTCAGAAGCGTATCAGCGAAGAGTTAAAAGTGAAGCCGTATCTCAGCCGGTTTATTGATACAACCGTTGCGGCACCGTGGTTTGAATGTTATCACCCAGACCATCCGATGACCCGCAGCGACAGCCGAAAATATAAGATGGAATTGCTGAAACTTATCGGCGATTTCGGCTTGGTTTGCGGCAGTGAAACCGGTCACGATGCGTCGGTGCCTTTCTGCGATTACTATGAAGGCATGTTGAGTTTGGGACCATATCGGGTACATGACTCCGGTCGCAATATGATGGAAGTCGTCGAGGAAGTGCCGCTGCAAATCTCAGAGTTTCAGGTAAATCCGGTTTATCGCCTTCCGCTTTGGGAACTGGTCTATCACGACTGCGTTGTCGCTCAATGGTACTGGGGCGATTACAACAATAAACTGCCGAAGGTTTGGCGGCAACGGGACTTGTTCAACGCGCTTTACGGCACGCCGCCGATGTATATGTTCAGTAAGAAAAACTGGAACGAAAACAAAGCGAAGTTTGCCGAAAGTTATAAAACCGCTGCGGGAACGGCAAGGGCGACCGCTTACGCCGAAATGACCGACCACCGTGTTCTTTCCAAAGACCGGCTGGTTCAGCAGAGCGTATTTTCCAACGGCGTTGTTATAACGGTGAACTTCGGTGACAAGCCGTTCAAACTTCCTGACGGTTCAACGCTTGGAGCGGAGGACTGGAAAATGACGAAGTAAGGAGAAAGAACAGCAGTAATACGGATGAGCGGGAAAATCAAATTATCGGAAAGATTTCAGCGGTTTCGGCAGCGTCTGCGGCTGTTTTCGTATCTCTTTCTGCTTGTTATGCTTCTCTTCTTGCTGATTTTGTACATGCTGTATCTTTCGGCGCAGCGCAAACCGGCGTTTTACAAAGACGAATTATCTACCCCGCTGCTGACTTCACAGCGGAGAAACGATGATATGCTGAAAAGCATCAACCGCGTCCACAACGGAATTCAAAGCGTTGTGAAAAAGGAAAAAAAGAGTTGGGGCGGCAAGTTCACGGCGGATGAACTCAACGGTTATTTTGCCGTTGAGGCGGTGAAACCCGGGGCGAACATCATACCGGCTGTGATTAAGGAACCGCGTTTAACTATATCGCCGCAGAAGTGCAACCTTGCTTTTCTCATAGAGCGCGATGGTTTCGGCGGCGTTCTGCATTTTACATTCAGCATTCAGATGCCGGAACCCAATCGGCTCATGCTGCGTATAAAAAACGCACACATCGGAACAATACCGGTTTCGAGAAATTACATAGTCACGCTGCTGCACGACACGCTGAAACAAAAAGGAACAGATGTAACTGTCGGCAATGAGGCGGGCGACCCGACTTTGTCATTTCCGCTGGATTTCAAGTTCAAGAATGACACGCTTGTCATCGAAACATTGGAAATCGAAGACGGCGCGTTATCATTCACCGGCTCTATCCTTGCAAAAAAACCGTTATAAGGGATAATAACGGGGGTGTAAGGGTCTTTGCGTTTAACCATCAGAAAACATCAAAATGTCAGAAACACCCGAAAACGAAATTCCGAAACAGTACAATCCCGCCGCCGCTCAAGAAAAATGGAGCGCATATTGGGACGAAAAAGGTCTTTTCACACCAAAGAGCGGGGGGCTTACGCCCCCCGGTTCCCCATTTTGCATCGTTATTCCCCCGCCGAATGTCACCGGTGCCTTGCATTTGGGACACGCTCTTAATAACACGCTGCAAGACATCGTTATCCGCATGAAACGGATGCAGGGTTTCGATACGCTCTGGATACCCGGTGTTGACCACGCCGGTATTGCAACGCAAGCCGTTGTGGAACGCAAACTCTTTGAAGAGGAAAAACTCACGCGGCATGACATCGGGCGAGAAGCACTCGTGAAGCGTATCTGGGATTGGAAGGAAAAATATCAGGAGCGCATTATCGAGCAACTCAAAGCAATGGGCTGCTCCTGCGATTGGAGCCGGACAAGGTTCACGCTGGACGAAGTGTGTGCTAAAGCAGTGCGGCATTTCTTTTTCAAACTGTTTAAGGAAGGCAAGATATACCGCGGCAAACGTCTTGTCAACTGGGACACACATCTCCAAACGGCAGTCAGCGATGATGAAGTGTTTCACGAAACCGTCGCGGGAAATTTTTGGTATATCAAGTATAAAATTTGCATAGAAGAATGGGCTGAGTGTCAGGAGAATTATGCGCAGAAGTTAGAGGAGTGTGAGGGCGAAAAGTTGTCAGCAAAGGGTAGAGAGTTAATTGCAGAGTACAGGAAGGAGATTACAGATTTCAAACAGCAGAACAATTTGGACCCGGGATACGTTGTTGTGGCGACAACTCGTCCCGAAACAATGCTCGGTGATACTGCCGTTGCCGTTCATCCCGACCCCGAAGCTGCTCTCGATAAAGCAATCGAAAACTGCAAACAGAAACTTGCCAATGCTTCGGAAAAAGAAATAACCGAAATTCAAGCGGAACTCGATGCCATCGAACAACGCAAAACGGACGGAACACTTGACTGGCTTAAAATTTTTGCCGAATTGGCGAAGACGGGTTGGCATGTAACCCTGCCGCTCCTGAACAAAAAAATTCCCTTGGTTCTCGACGAATGGGCGAAGCCGGAGAAGGGAACCGGCTGCGTGAAAATCACTCCGGCGCATGACCCGAATGACTACGAAGTCGGATTGCGGCACGATTTGCCGTTTGTCAACATTTTGAACAAAGACGGTACACTCAACGACAACGCGGGTACTTACGAGGGCTTGACCGTGAAACAGGCGCGGGCAAAAGTCGTTGCCGATTTGGAAGCAGCGGGATTGCTCGTCAAAGTCGAAGAGCGGGAAATCGAACTCGCTCACAGCGACCGCAGCAAAACGCCGATTGAACCGTTCTTGAATGACCAGTGGTTTGTGAAAATGGACGAGTTGGCGCAGGCGGCGATTGATGCGGTAGCCCGTCATCCCCGCGCAAGCGGGGAACTAGAGGAACAAGTCGATTGTCTAGGTTCCCGCTTGCGCGGGAATGACGATATAATCCAAATTATCCCGCACCGCTACACCAAAGGTTACGTTGATTGGCTCTCCGAAAAACGCGATTGGCCCATTGGTCGGCAACTTTGGTGGGGACACCGCATTCCGATTTGGTATTGCGAGGCGAGTGGCGAGAAGCGAGTGGAGAGTGACGAGTTTTTGCGGAAAGCATTTGCCGGTCGTGACGATGTTATTTGGCAACTCGACACCGAAAAAAACGTTTGGAGGATTTGTTCCCAAACCGAGGATTTGAACGAAGACGCTATTCCCGGCTGCAAAATCAAGCAGGAGGAAGACGTTCTCGACACATGGTTTTCCAGTGCGTTGTGGCCTCACAGCACGCTGGGGTGGCCCGATGATACGCCGGAATTGCAGCGGTATTATCCGACCGGCGTTCTCATCACTAACCGCGATATTCTCACGCTGTGGGTTGCCCGCATGGTGCTTGCCGGTAAATTCAATACCGGTAAAAAGCCGTTTAACGAAGTGTATATTCATCCGAAGATTCTCGACAAATACGGCGAAGGTATGTCGAAGTCGAAAGGCAACGGCATTGACCCGATTAGCATTATCAACAAGTTCGGTGCCGATGCACTGCGGTTTGCGTTAGCATATTTGACTACGGAAAATCAGGACATCCGTTTATCGCTGGACTTTGAATGTCCGCATTGCGGGGCGGTTGTCGAGCAAACGAAAAAGAACCGGACTTCGGTCAAAATACAATGTACGCAGTGCAAGAAGTATTTCCTGACGCAATGGGCGAGGGATTATTCTGAACAGTTATCGCCGGAAGACCGGTCGCTGCCGGAAGGCACGATGACCGGTGAACGCTTCGAAGTTGCACGGAATTTCTGTAATAAACTTTGGAATGCGGCAAGGTTCGTGCTGATGAATCTCGAACCATTTACTAAAGAGAAATCTAAAGAGGCAGAGGCTTTATCCCCCGCAAAAGAATTCCTCGAAGACAAATGGATACTTTCCCGTCTTGCAACAGTAACGAAAAACGTCACTGACGATATTGAAAATTATCGTTTTGCTGATGCGATGCGGCAACTTTATGATTTTGCTTGGGACGATTTTTGTTCGTTTTACATCGAAATCAGCAAGAATCGGTTAAACGATGAAACAACGAAAGAACGGGTTCAATTTGTATTGGTTCACGTTTTGACATCGCTCATTCGTTTGCTTCACCCGGTCATGCCGTTTGTTACAGAGGATATTTATCAGCGGCTTTTGGAGACCAAGTTTTGGCAACAGAATGGATATGATACTAACGTACCGTCTCTTGCGATTGCACGGTTCCCAGAATCACACGAGGAATTGATAAGCCCCATTATTGAAAAGCAATTCGCCATATTCCAAGAGTTGCTCCGTGCGGTGCGAGATGTTAGAGCGAGCCGCAATGTGCCGCCGAAGACGGAAATCACGTTCTCGGTACGCTGCGATGAAGCAACGGCAGAGTTGCTCGAACCAATGAAACAGTATTTCCTCTCGATGGCAAAAGCAAAGGCAACTGCGTTTGGACCGGCGGTGCAGTCGCCGGCTCTCGTTTCGGTGGTGCCGCTAACCGGAATGGACGTGTTCGTTGACCTGTCTGATTTGATTGACGTAAAAGCCGAGACCGCCAAATTGGAAAAGGAAATTGCCAAGTTGGACGGCTTCATCAGCAGCAAAGAAGCGAAACTCAACAGCGATTTTGTAAATAAAGCACCGGCGCAAGTTGTTGAAGGTGAACGCAAATCTCTAGCGGAATTGCAAACTCAACGACAATCCGCAGCAGAGGCATTAGCGAAGTTAAAGGAGGTCAAACCGTGAATGATACCGCCGCTGCACCTTCGGTGTGCGGTTGCATCGCCTTTCGGAATGAGGACTCCGAAGGGCGGCGTTTTCCTGAACCGGCGCACCCTTACCGGCTGCCGTTTCAGCGGGACAGAGACCGGATTATTCACTGCGCCGCCTTCCGCCGATTGAGCGAAAAAATGCAGGTCTTCACCGCCGACTTCGGAAATTATCATCGCACCCGAATGACGCATACCTTTGAGGTTTCCGGCATTGCACGGACTATTGCCAGAGTGTTGAATCTTAACGAAGACCTTGTCGAAGCATCGGCACTGCTGCACGACATCGGACATCCGCCCTTCGGTCATACCGGCGAAACCGTTCTTAACACGCTCCTTTCGGAAAAGGCGAATGAAAAAGCATTCAATCACAATGAGCAGGCACTCCGCATAGTCGAAAAACTGGAAAGCCGCTATGCCGACTTTGCCGGTCTGAATCTTTCACAGGAGTTGTTAGACGGACAGCGTTTCAAAGTTGTGAAAAGCAAAACGCCGCTCCTCGAAATTCAAGCGGTGGATGCTGCGGACAGCATTGCTTATGATACCCATGATGCCGATGACGCTATGGAAATCGGTCTGCTGCAAACGGAAAAACTTTTTCAAACGGCACTTTGGAAATACTCTGCCGAGCGTATCCGAAAACGCTGGACGAATCTGACGGACTCCCAGTTCCGCCGCGCAGTCATTCACGATTTGATTGATATACAAGTCAGCGATTTGATTTATACTTCGCAGCAGAATATCCGCAACGCCGGTATTGAATCCGCAAGGGACGCGCTGCAAGTGCCGTTTCTTATCAAGCCGAGTACGGATATTGCGCAGCAGAAAGCGGAGATGGAAACGTTTCTGATGAAGAATGTATATCGGCATCCAAGGGTGATGTCACTCCGCAGTAAGGTCTCGCAATGGCTTCAAAGCATATTCGAGTATTACATCAAAAACGCTGACGAATTGCCGGCGCGGTACAATGCCGTTGTGAAAAACGAGGGAGTTAAACGGGCTGCCGCCGATTACATTGCGGATATGACAGACCGCTCTGCGCGGGCGGAATCATTGAAGTTCATGAAATAAGCATGGAGGAATCGTGAAACAAGACGGCAAGCACATCGAAATACAAGGGGCGAGAGTACATCACCTCAAAAACATTTCGCTGAAAATTCCCCGCAATAAAATCACGGTCATTACCGGCGTGAGCGGCAGCGGGAAAAGTTCGCTTGCCTTCGATACCATTTTTGCGGAAGGACAGCGGCAATACATCGAAACGCTGCCCATTTCCGGCAAACAACTCTTGCAGCAGTTGGAACGCATTGATGTCGATGTCATTCGAGGACTACAGCCGGTCGTTGCAGTCAGCCAGCACAGCGGTTTCCGAAGCAGACGCAGCACCGTCGGAACACTGACCGAGATTTACGATGAACTTCGTTTGCTTTACGCCAGAGCGGGATTGATTCATTGTCCGCAGTGCGGCAGCCCGATTCAACAGCAGTCGGAACAGCAAATCCTCGAAGAAATAATGACGCTGCCCGATGGTGTTCGATTGATGCTTCTCGCGCCGCTCATTCGCGGTCAAAGGGGACAGCACCGAGAGGTCTTTCAACGAATACTCAAGAACGGTTTCACCCGTACAAGAATTGACGGACAGATTTGCGAAATTGAACCGCTGCCGGAATTGGACGCAAACAAAGCGCATACAGTCGAAGCGGTCATCGACCGGCTGGTTATGAAGGAAGATGTTAAACCTCGCCTTGCCGAATCATTGCAGCATTGCTTGAAGTTGAGCGAAGGAAGCGTCATCGTTAGTTATGAGAAAAAACAGGACAACAGCAGCGTTTGGGTTGACTTGCCGTTCAGCACACTTTATGCTTGCCTGAAGTGCGGCACGAACATTCTGGAACTTGAACCGCGAACCTTCAGCTTTAACAGTCCATACGGTGCTTGTCCGAAATGCGAAGGAACTGGAACCGTTGAAACCGAGAAAGGGACTCACATCACTTGTCCGCAGTGCAGCGGCAGTCGACTCAATCCGGCAGCGCAGAGTACGACCATCGGAGGAAAAAGCATCAGCGAGGTCTGCAAATTACAGGTTTCCGAAACCATCCCGTTCATCGAAGGAGCAGAATTCACCGGCAACAAACAAATCATTGCCGAAAAAATTATCAGCCGGATTTTGCCCCGCCTGCGGTTTTTGCAGGACATCGGCTTGGGCTATCTTTCGCTGGACAGAACAACGGACAGTTTGAGTGGCGGAGAATTGCACCGCTGCCGATTGGCGAATGCACTCGGCAATGCCCAAACCGGCGTGTGCTACATTCTGGATGAACCGTCAATGGGACTGCACTCCAGCGACAGCAAACGTCTTTTTGAAGCATTGCTAAAATTAAAAGAAAACGGCAACACGGTTCTCGTTGTTGAACACGACGAGGAATTGATGCGGCACGCTGACCACATCATTGACCTCGGACCCGGCGGCGGTGTCCTCGGCGGAAATGTCGTTGCCGAAATTGAGGTTTCCCCGCAATCACCGGCACAATTCTTGACGAAACATCTTGCTGGAGAGTCCATAACGCTGAAGTTTTTAACCGGCGAGGAATTGATTCCTATTCCGGTAAAAAAACGGAAACCCATTGAAAACTACGAAATCCGTCTGACTGGGGCGGCAACGCACAATCTCAAAAACGTTGATATTTCTTTTCCGCTTGGCTTGTTCATTTGCATAACCGGCGTGAGCGGCAGCGGAAAGAGTTCGTTGCTGAATCACACGCTGGTACCAGCAATCAAAAACCGTTTGCACAAAACGGCACTGCCGGAACATTGTCAATTCAAAGAATTACTCGGCGTGGAAAACATCGACAAGATAATCGTTGCCGACCAATCGCAGCCGGGACAATCGCTGCGCAGTAATCCGGCGACTTACTGCGGGTTTTACGAAAACATCAAAGAATTATTCGCCGCAAGCAAAGAGGCAAGGTTGCGGGGATACAAACCGCAGCGGTTCGGCTTGAACATTTCGGCGGAAAAAGGCGGCGGCAGTTGTGAAACATGCAAGGGCAGCGGAATCCAGCGGGTCGAAATGTTTTTCCTAAACGACTTGTTGACCGTTTGCCCGGCTTGCAATGGGAAACGCTTCGACCGGCAAACGCTTGCCGTCAAGTTCAAAGAAAAAAACATCGCCGATGTGCTTGCGATGACTGCCGATGAGGCGGCGGTGTTTTTTGAGAACATTCCGAAGATAGTCCGTCCCTTGAATTATTTGCAGCGGATAGGTCTCGGCTATTTGACTTTGGGGCAATCGGCAGCAACACTTTCCGGCGGGGAATCACAGCGGGTGAAATTGGCGGCGGAGTTATCGAAACAGGAAACCGGCAAGACGCTGTATGTACTCGATGAGCCGACTTCGGGACTGCATTCGTCCGATGTTAGGAAATTGCTAGATGTCCTATTCGGACTGGTTGACAAGGGAAACACGGTTATCGTAATAGAGCATCAGCCGGATGTTATAAAGTGTGCCGACCGGCTTATCGAATTGGGACCCGTCGGCGGAAAAGACGGCGGCTGTTTAACCTGTACTCCGTCTCTATAAACAAAAAAAACGGCGGACGCAAGTCCGCCGCTTTTATCGGATGGCGTTACTTACGCAACGCCCCTGACTTTTTGTTTTATTTGCAGCATCCGCAAGGGTCGCAGGCCGGTTCGCACGGGTCACAGGCCGGTTCGCAAGGATTGCAACCATGCTTTTTGAACTTGAACTTGTACTTCAAGTTGGCGAAAAATCCGCCGAAAGGACGGAAGGGTTTTCCGCACGGATCGCAGCAAGTCGGTTCGCAGGGGTCGCAGACCGGTTCACACGGGTCGCAAGCCGGAACACAGGGGTCACAAGCCGGTTCGCAGGGGTTGCAACCGTGCTTTGCAAATTTACCCTTCCATTTGGCGAAAAGACCAGCAAACGGTCTAAAGGGTTTTTTGTAACCGCAGGGGTCACAGGGGTCGCAGACCGGTTCACACGGGTCGCAAGCCGGAACGCAGGGTTCACAAGCCGGTGTGCAGGGGGCACATTGGGCCTCTGCGCAAGGGTTGCAGTGGTGCAGCAAGGACAAGCGTCCGAACATGCCCGCTTGGACATTAGTGGTAACCGCAAAAATAGCAATAGCGGCCAGCACAGACATTAGGATTTGACGTTTCATAACAATTCTCCTGATTCGGTTTAACGGGGAAACTAAACTTTTTGGCAACTGTTGCCATGTTAAATGTTTTATCGGAAATAAACACAAGAATAATTACCTAAATCCAGCATTTTTCCGATTTTTTTTATTTTTCCTGACTTTCCATTCTGTTTTTGTCGTGAAGTGCGGCAAAATCCGAATAATCGGTTTGCATGACTCACGCTAGAATGCTATGCGGCAGAAAAAACTGTGCTAATATGCCCTACAGAACTGAAAAAACAAGTAAAAAAAATAAAATAATTGGAAAAAATAGAATTTTACGGTAAATCATAGCGGGGGCTAAAGCCGCCCGCCTCTTTTGTTAAACCCAGCCGCTATAAGCGGCGGATTATTTTTTCACGCCTATTGCAATGCATGAAAAAACTTGATACAATTCACTGGTAGTTGAAAATACCCGTCTGGCAATGTGCCGGACGAGATGAAATTCGAGGTGCATTTCCAATGAAACACTTTATCTTTCTTGCCGTTTTTCTTTATGGAACCATTCTTGCCGCCGACGTTTGGGAGAATCCCGCTTATATTGATGCAGTTAAAAAGTATTACGAAACGGTCGACAGGGCGAAGTTATCCTATCTGCGGGCAGTTGAGGTTTTCGCCGGAAAGTGTTATGTCAGTTTTGGCGTTTGTATCAGGATGCTCCACCGTTCGATAAGTGGCGTTCGGTGTATTTTAGTCGAGTACGATTTCATTTATCGTGACGTTAGTTTGACTCCCCGAT
>Ga0123353_10007505_pt1 | contig 14756 bp, 8 predicted proteins | sample TergutLab28metaG_3_FD_92763 | JGI IMG/M metagenome (GOLD analysis project Ga0123353, IMG submission 92763) | Labiotermes labralis P3 segment gut microbial communities from Petit-Saut dam, French Guiana - Lab288 P3 | ecosystem: Host-associated > Arthropoda: Insects > Digestive system > Gut ... | reverse complement strand
CCCGATAAAATAGGAGATCCCATCGTCTAACAGCCACCCCGATAATACAGGACATCCCATCGTCTATCAGCCACCCCGATAAAATAGGAGATCCCATCGTCTATCAGCCACCCCGATAAAATAGGAGATCCCATCGTCTATCAGCCACCCCGATAAAATAGGAGATCCCATCGTCTAACAGCCATCCCGATAATATAGGACATCCCATCGTCTATCAGCCACCCCGATAAAATAGGAGATCCCATTGTCTAACAGCCACCCCGATAATACAGGACATCCCATCGTCTATCAGCCACCCCGATAAAACAGGAGATCCCATCGTCTAACAGCCACTACGATAATATAGGAGATCCCATCGTTTATCAGCCACCACGATAATATAGGAGATCCTTCTGAAACGTCGACAGACCAGACCGCGTGGCGTCACATCCCAGAATAAGTTGAACAGGTTCCGTCTTCAGGGCATGACGACCATCGACATTACACAGACGCAGCAACTGACAGCATCGTGTTATCACTGATGATGGATACCCTTCAGCAGGGCCTCTATGATAACAGTAAATCTCGTACAGTCAAGCAGTACTTTACAATACGGTTAGTACTGAAATATCAAACCTACAGCAGCTCCCTGAATACTCATACGCATGTACGTCCGTCTAGTTATATTTCGTAAATACGTGCGGCTAATCTCAGAAACTATGACGTTTGATACTCGTATTTATAAGACTACAACAACCAACACATGATTAATGAGAAGCCAGGATAGCTCAGTCGGTATAGTAATTAGACGACATGCTGGACAACTGAGGAATCGTGGTTCGACTCCAGGTAAAGGGAGACCAGTTTTGGGGCCCATCCAGCCTCATATTCAATACGAACCGGGAGTAAAACGGTCGGAACCAGAAGCTGACTACTCAATTCCATACAGGACCAAGTTTACGAGTGACCGGAGGTAAACACCTCCACTCTACCACATGCCTTCGTGGCATGCATAATGACAGCTGAAGCATTAGATTGTTAAAAAAAACACAAAGGTGTGCATTCAAATGTTGCACTGTTATTCCTTGGTTTATTTAGCGACGCCTTCAGTTGCTCAGTTTACATCCCATAGCTTTAATGCGTAACACCAGAAAAATACTTAGGACAACTGAACAAGCAGAGGGTTATATACAGTGGGGGCACAGACTTGGTAGAATTTCGAATGCGCAACCATCTGCTTTCAGCGTTCAGGCGGTGGTGCCCTACGAATTGCATAAATGAACGGTAATGTGCGAAATATACTGACTGGGAAACATTCGATTTCTTTACTATAATTTTAAACATTCGTTACGAAAAACCACAAATTCATTTTTTGCCTTGACATTTCTAGTTTCAAAACCAGACACAAAGACATTCCGAATGACAAGAAGGACTTGCTCTTCCAATCACAACAGCTGAGGCTACTACAGCTCTACAACGCAGTGTCTGCCTTGGAAAAGCTGCACGTTATTTAAAGGGACAAGAAGGTTCCCCTTCTAAAGACCCCACATGTCATTATCGCATTCTAAAAACTCATGACTTTTGAAACCATTTTGAGGCAGTTTCAAAGCATTTCACAACAGCAACTAACTCTGGCTTAATGACCAACTTGATGCACAATTACGTTATACAGTACGCTTATTATTATAATCCTCTACATGCTTCGAGCAACTCTGTGCTCATCATCAGGAGGTCAAACTGTATTAATACAGAATCTGGTGTAGTATTCTGTGTAAGTGACCGTCCAGTGTGCAGGTTGAGAAGTTCCTTCTCAACCTGCACACCAGACGGTCACTTACGGAGAATACTATACCGGAAGCTGTATTAATACAATTTGACCTCCTGATGATGAGCACAGAGTTGCTCGAAGCATGTAGAGTATTATAACAAAAAATATATTATATAACGTAATTGTGCATCCAGTTGGTCATTTACCCAGAGTCGTAGCAGGATGCACGGTCAGCAAAACATAAAAAACAGCAACTAAGTCATCTGTAGCACGTGATCATAAATGCCCTATTTTCGGAACTAGATGCTTTACCATCATCATCATCATCGCTACCATCAACATCAACAACAACAACAACAAATTCCCAGCAGACTCCAGTCACAAGCGGTTCACATTTCCAGAACTTATTTCGATGGGATCCCAAAGTATGCATAGCATCTTTTGATTCAAATGACAAAAACAGGCCTAAAGATGACTAATCTATAGTCGAAACATGTAGCCTATGTAAGTACTTTGAGTAATAAAGTGATTGTGCTGACGTACACTATTTAGTATTATATTATTTCTCCAAGGTCTAGCCGTGTTCCACATTGTTTTAGCAAATACCATTATCATGTGCGAAAAAAAAATTTTAGCAAAGATCTCTTTCTTTGTGTATTCGATTTGTCGAACCCATCTCAAAATTTCTGTAATCAAATAAAAAATACCAGTCAGGCACAGAGAGTCCTTAATTAAGAGATGATTCCAATCCCGCAAGGTTTTGTTCCTTTTCCGTGCATTACGTACGTCCTACCAACCTTGAATTGTCAAAGTATAAGCAAATGTATTCAAAGGGAACATCGTCATTTTGTGGTTGGCACTTGTGCTTAATATACGGGAGAGGTTCTAATCTGGGTTACAAGATCGACAGTCATGACTCAGGTTAATAGTGCTCTTCCCCAGTCCCTTCTTACAAATATCGAAGTTGTGCCTTAGAAGTTGCAACATCGTTTCTCCCTAATTCTAAATTCCGCATTAAAAATAATGATACCCTTATACAAAGCCAATAGTTCAAGTAATAAAGCGTCGTTAAATATGCGAGAATTCAAAGCAAAGTATAGGTCAGGAACCAAGTACGAACAGAAAGGGAAAGGGAAGATAGTGTAATTGGAGTAAGGCCTGTGAGCTATGTGGGTATGTAAACTGATGTTATTGGTCCCTTACCTTGTTGCTGGTCATGGCTGGATGCGCCGACTGGAGCAGGTTCTTCCGTCTTGTGTTATCCAGTCACACTATACTGTCACGAATAATCCAAGAACTGCACCGCCACACAAGCACATACACTAGTCCACAACACTTTGTCACTAGCTTCCACTGTCTGCTCACTTGCTGAAGCTCAACAATTCTGTTAAACATATAGCCGTCTATCACGCATTTTGAAACTTGTGTCTGTCACTACACGTAGAACAACCAGCTCTGCACCAGCAGCACATCCTCCGACCGACCGATGAGACGGCCACCACGATGACTGAATAATGTTGAACCTGTTGAGTTGAACAAGGTTTTATAGACTTGAGGATTCAACACCGCAGCATATATGCTTCAAAGGTAGGAAGATGTGCCTGTCAATGGTGGGGATCTGAGAAGTCCCCCCCCCCTCATTCTGATCATTTGTTCCCCACCAATCACGAGTTGTTGGCTCTATCACCGCCAGAAAAGAATAGTACTGAAGCCAAAGAGAAAGTAGGGTAGGCTACCCACTCCAACGCACTACACATACATACCTGCGGCACGATGCTTCAGCCGGATGAAAGTCTCCCAAGCCATCGTACCTCTTCTTCTGACCCTGTGTAGCATACCGGAGCACCATCCGAGTAAGGGACAAATATCGATAAAACCAAAAATAGTTTCGATTCGCATCGATTTGTTTAGCTGCTTCTCCCTGTTAAACCAAAACTGAATTATTTATCTTCTGTACCCATTACGGGTTATGCTCCATGACCTGTACCGACTCAGAATCAATTTTGAAATGATTACCGTGTTCTTGAATGTAAGACCGTGTATTTAATTAATACACCAACAAATGCACATATATTCATTTAATGATCTAAAATTTACATTAAGACACTTAAAACGCTCCTACATGTTTCGATCATACGATCATCCTCAGGGAGCATACATTCTGATCGTATGATCGAAACATGTAGCAGTGTTTTAATGTGAATTTTAGATCATTAAATGAATATATGTGCATTTGTTGGTGTATTAATTAAATAAACTACAGAATGTACGGTGCAATGATAAAGATTGTAAGACCGTATAGTCTGGTAGATATGTACCGACGTTCAAGATGGAGCTATTGCTTTATAATCAGAGTATATAGGTACATCCTGATGAAGGAGGTAAGAGGTTCCTCCGAAATGTCGCTACATATCTAGCTAACCAGTCAGCTTTACATCACAGAAGACAATTACATTCACAGTCATTCTTAAATATAAAATTATGAGACATTTTGAAAGACCAGTAAGACAGCACACAACAGACGTCTAGACATCTGTTGATGCCTCAAAGAAAATTCCAATCGGCGAAATATGAGCGTAACTGTCAAAAAGAGTATTAACCTCAGATCACAAGGTCAATAACACGGGCCAATTAAAGTTGTTTCTCTACTGATTTCTGGCAATGGGTGATTCACTGCGCCACAGACGCGTGTTGTCTGAGGCAGGACACTTCAGGACTTCCAATTAGTGACTGCCTTCACCCTACAATCTGCACGATGTACCGGCGGGCATAGAGATTTATACGTAAGAAGTTAGGGGTTCAGTTCTCATCAATGTCAATAATAACGAAAGTAGATATCACTGGAATAAAAACACATGTGAAAACCGCCGTAGAGACAAGCCCGAAACGTCGTGTCTACATTGGACAATGCACAATAGTCAGCATTGCTGAGTTTTAAAGGATATGAAACGAACCACGCCTCTTCATGAAAGTAAAGTCCTTGCTGTCTGACTGAAGTCATACAGCGTTTTCTTTACGTAAATGAGTGTACTTCAAATGACTGTGTTCTAGACTATTATACAGTCGAATATATCCGACAGATTGCCTCCTCCCAGTCACGTCAGAAGCTTCCTGATCCTAATTCAGTTATCCTAAAGACGGAGGCAGCGTGTCTCCCCGAAACGTCTGAAAAACTACTACCCTACCACGTGTAATAACCCAAAACACTATCATTTCAGCAAACTGCGCTGTACCAGCCAGGAAACGTACATCTGCTTACTTACACACTTCCATGGCCTCCATACACTGTCAGAAGAATTAAAATAAGGCAATACGCCAAATAAAAAAACTACAAATTAAGCACCAGGTTCTCCTTCTAAATAACCAACTTGACGCACACGCTGGTCTGGCGTGTACACGTCAGAACAGCACACCAGCAACAGTAATAAGGGAGTGACATAAACCAGGTGTCGCACTGATACAATAATTCTCCTGATGATTGGCACATGGCTGCCCGAAACATGTAGAGAATAGAAATAAACATACATGAAAAAAAGAAATGTGAGTCAAGTTTCTTATTTATAAGGATCATACCAGGATGCACGGTCAACAAAACACCGGGTTCTCATTGGTATGAAGACGAATATTCTGTTCCGCTAAAGTCTGCTTAATGAAGCTGGTAAAATCTCACAGCATATAGGTATAATGGAAGGATGACGGATGAATGATACATTGTAAATATTTAAAGTGGAAGGAAGTGGTCTTGGCTTAATTTAACGTAATATTATAATATTTATCATAGAGGAACTGACAAAAACCACAGAAAATGTCACCCAAGTGTCAGTGTCCCATCCACATTCGAACCGGGCACATCAGAATAGGAGTCGGAAGCTTTAACATTTGAGTCAAATTCCTTGGCTGAAGAAGATTCTGTTTCGGAGAAATACGGACAGAGGGTTGATCGAAAATTACGAGGAACAGCAGAGAAGTTGAGAGGAGCCACCCTTCCCTGATCCATTAGTTCGTGTATAGCAAAAATGTCTCACTTGTCATGATCAACAGGTATATGTATGTTTATGCATACTGAGGTATAAATACACAGTCCGTAATCAAAGTCGTCATCATTCTCCATAAAAGCCAACACAGACATCAGCGCAGCTCTACGAGTCCAGCATGTCTGCCGCGCCGGACTCCCACCTCGGAGGTCCGTATTCAATAGCAGGTAAGTTTATGTGACATCTGTGGTTCACCAAGTTGCACCGGAACACTTCGTACTCCGAGTACTTCGCTTTTCCCCCGTCCGCATCATTTCATCAACACATCAGTACACCACACTCATTCATACATCTACCATCGAAGCTATATCGTGCGCATACGAGAAAACCCCACTACATCCAACATAGTTCTGAGAAAAATAAATATAAAATTTGGTCAATGATTTAATATTTATTTATTTTCTTTAGAAAACGATATTTGGAAACAAATAACATTTATGAACGTAAACACAAATATGTAAGAGGAACGAGGTACCAGGGGAGTGGAGAAGACTACATAATGAGGAGCTTCCTGATCTGTACTCCTTACCAAATATTATTCGGGTGATCAAATCGAGAAGAATGAGACCGGTGGGGCACATAGCACGTATGGGGGAGAACAGAGGTGTATATAGAGTTTCGACGGAGAATCCTGAGGGAAATAGACCACTTGGAAGGCCCAGGAGTAGATGGGAGGATAGTATTAAAATGCATCTGAGGGGAAATTTGTGGCAGGGCATGGACTGGTTTGATTTGACTGAGAACAGGGACAGGTGGCGGGCTCTAGTGAATGCGGTAATGAACTTTCCGGTTCCATAAAATGCGGGGAATTTCTTGACTACCTGTGAAACTGTTAACTTCTCACGAAGGACTCTGCTGCATGGAGTCAGTGAAATACAAATATGTACACAGTGTCTGCATTGATAACATTTTATTAAAATATTGTTGAATGCAATACTTCGTAACCGCCGGTCATAGTAGCCGCGCGGTCTAAGGCGTGGGTCTGCATCAGCTCGTTTGCTGGGGTTGAGAGTTCGAATTCTGCCGAGGGCGTGGAAGTCTGTCTCTTGTGAGTTTTGTGTGAGTCGTCAGGTAGAGGTCTCTGAGACGAACTGATCACTCATCCAGAGGAGTCCTACCGAATGTGATTTGTCTGAGTGTGATCGAAGAACCTCATACAGGAGGCCTGGGCACACTAGGGCTGTCAAGCCATAAAATAATCTTCGGGCTTAGTGGGTTTTCCCTGTAGGAACATCAGATAATCTTAGCAACCTACAGCGACGTTTAATAACAAGCGATAAGAAATGTCACAACTTAGGAACTCTGACTTACTTAAGTTCAGAAACATTCCTCTGACGTTTGAGCTATTTTGACCACAGCTCAACCTTTCGCAAGACAACAGAACGCAGATAATCGTGACTGCACAAAACTTGAGTCAGCAATTCACTCTTCTAAGAGTCCAAAACCGTGTGGCTGCTGCAAAAGTTAATCTTACTTTTGTAAAGGTGGAAAGTACATTATCCGAAGGATCTATAAGGTGAGGCCGGTACCTTACTCAGCTGACACAAATGGAATTTTAAGGTCACTGTGACGCAGGGGAGATAAAACGGCCAAGAATGTGGAAGTGTGGCAAGCAGTAAACACATCGCAGCATGCCACTGACCTCTCCGAGTCAACACTGAACACTTTGGGAAAAGGCACAGGCTTCGTGCGCGGTTCGGCTCCAATTGACAGCAGAAACTGACGTGGGTACACAGGTTTTAAATTAGCAAGATTACCAAACCGTGGATAACGTAACACTGGCAGAAAGACACAAAGAAAAGAGACTGACCAATGCGAATGAAAAACGGAAAGGAACCAATACATTAGCAACAGTAAACGATGCCGTTTAGAGGTTAATTTGTCGCCCTGCGTGACCACCATATTTCGTGTGGAGTTATGAAGCAGAAGGGCAAGGTTCCGTTCAGTGCACCTCCCGAATAACACTTAATTAGTGAAAAACAAAATTGACCCCATTGCATATGCAACAACCAGTGGCAGTGTACTGGGGGGGCTTGGATGTTACGTCTCGGCGAGACTCATCAGCTAAATTCTTAAAGACTCGCCGGTAACAAGTGGACTGAAGAATGTAAGCAGTTGCAAACCACGCAGCCCAGCAGAATCAATGGTCCCGAAGACATCTACAACCCGTGCTTACTGACTTACTTAACGACTTCGCCATACGCAAAGACCGTTGACTTGGAAAGGATGTTGAAGGTAACGGTCGTGGCCTAGTCTGCGGCACTATCACAGCACAAACCTGGAGAGAAGGAGAAGAGCCACTAACAAAACCTGTCAGGCTGGACACTGTCCCATCCGAGTTTTAAACACAGCCCTCTCAAATGCAAATACAGTCTTTGCCGCTTCAGCATGTTTGCTCTCGAGCTTGGCATGCACTGTCCACCAAAGAATGTTCAATGGTTTGGACATGTAGCATTCAGGGTCAGCTAAAAATTTAGCACAAACCTGTAGCTGGACCAGACCGCTAAGATTACAGACGACAGGATGATAATTTATTATATATGATATGAAGGACGGGCTGGGTACAGACACGGTTCACTGACAGTTTGCTTGTTAAATCGGCAATAAATTTTCGGTTTTCATTTGACTAGATGAATATAAATTTTTAAAAAACTGTACAATAAATTGGGTGATTGGTTAGCTAGCTAGTTAATCATGCAGTCAATTAAGGACAAATCGGTGTGTTACTTTCATCACTGGAACACGATTGTTGCACTAAAAATGTCAGCACACTGCGTCTCCCCGCACATACGGCCAGAAACAAATGGAATAGCAAACCATAAGCGTGTTAAACAACACGCACAGTTGGTGCATTAATGTGTTGTTTAGTAAAATGAACCACAAAGCTCCTGTATTCAGTTGCTCTGTTCTCGGGTTTGGATTATAGGCCTGTGTGTTCCATAAACGGAGTCTCCCTGGAGAGCTGTACGGTTGCTGTCAGAGATTGCGAATAACAAATGGGCTGCATTACACGCTGAACAGCAGTGATAGATGAGTTGAAATCTCCATTTAGTCGCTTTCTAAAGCCATGATGCTACCGGATATTTATGTCGGAACACTTGAATTCTTTAAGCCATCACCTCGAGCACTATAGGCCTACACTTCATCAGTGGCACATCCGGTTGTGTAACGATGTATAGGAAAACCTGAAAGGAAGATTCATTTTACCTATGAGAATAATATTAAAATGGGATTAAAGAAATAGGGACGAATAGCAGGCTGGTGCGAGTACGGCAAGGATCTTCGGGATCTACATGAGGGAAACGTTCGCCTCTCAAGAAGGATGGTTTTAATACGAGAATTTTGCACGAAGTTTAGAACGTGATACCATGGTGACAGTGCAGCCACACGTTTCCTCTCTAAAACTACTCTACGGTCTCGATTAAAGTTGCTATTTACTCATTTGATAGAGCTTCATCGTTTCTGGAAAAACTGCAAGCGGCGCTCGGCCATAGAGATGTGAAGTATGCCTGTCCACCGCCTCTCGGCATTCTGCTTATGTTGGATGAGTGGACGGTCTTAACTGGACAACTGACCATCTGCCCACATCCAGCTAATTAGCTGATAGACTTTCTACTTCACTTACTACGTAGGCCTAACCAGTTACCAAAAACTGACTCACCCAAGTTATTAACCAATTACCTAACTCAGTGAGAGACTGGCTGATGAGGCAGTACTTGGGAGCTTCATATTCGAGAGGTCTGGATTTCGAACCTCGGCTCACACACTAAATTGAATGAATTCTCTGTGCCTCTTCCTAACCTCTTCAGGAAAATGCTCTAATAGTAACGCCCCTCCACATAATTAAAAGTAATTTTGTCCCTCTGCTGCATTAAGCACCATTCCATATCTTTCTCAGCTTAAAAGTATTCTGACATGTCATATGCAGTCACAAGTTGTCTACACAACATAATTTCTGTTTACAAGTTCAGTCCACACATTCGTACACATGACGATGCAACTGTATACGTAACAGTTCGAATCTTCCCAACAAGTTCCAGCAAAGAGGTGGGCTAGGATGGAACGTCCATGGCATCATTTACGTAACCCGAGACGTAGAAATTAAGTGGCATGAGGGCAGGGAACAGAGGTGGCTAAGTGGTAGGAACGCCTCCGCCAATCCACTTCTACACAGACTTTCAAAATGCAGTGTTAAAATGTGCGGTCGCAGGTACCTTCTTGCTGGAATGCCATGTTATTAGGATCCTCTTCTTCCAAGCTCAGAATAAGAAGTTTCTCCGATATATTCAGGTATACTACATCAGTTTCAGTGCCTTAGGACCCCAAAAAATCCTTGTCTGTTTTGATAGAGCACATAAGACATCGAAGGCGGGGCTGGAACTTGTACCTCCAACCAACGCCGACGAAATATTGTTCCCCCAAATTCTATGTTATACCAGGTTACGTGACCGGACAGGTGGAAACTGGCGTCACTACGGACAACTTTGGCTGTAAATTGTTCGCCCGCCGTCTGTACAGAACGTCACAGTAAAACGGATAGCGCACTTCTTTAAAGGTCTTGAGCTGTTAAGTGTTGCACACATTGGTATGTATCTGCTCATTTGATATCGCAGACGAGTCTGCACAATGTACGCACTTTCAGTTGTAGTGTACCACACTGCTGGACAGCTTGTCCTGTTGACTTTCCGGTACTGCCGATAAAAGTCTCCCAGACTTCATTTGCCTTTGTTTCAGTGACCAGTAGTTGACCCTGTTCTCTTCACAAATGCAACCAACCTCATCGAACAACCATTTGTAGCTACCTAACAACCTCCGCATAATCTCTTGACACCGTAATTACTAATTACGATTCCTGTTGCCAGAGCACACACGAAGCTCCCTACACTTGAGCAAAGCTGCAGTGCTAGCAACACTGGTCGCATGACTTCGAAAATCAAGGATCGTGATTTCAAAATTTGTCCGTATTACTTACGTGGACATGATTTGTTTTCATTCGTAAGCTTTTCAGTTCACGAGCGACATTATATTAAAAACTCTCTGTAATGAATATGAAAAGAAAAACAAACGAAATACGCTCTCGTAAGACACTGAATTTCGTAACTGATGTCATTTGGTACAGTGGGAGGTAATGCAACTGAAACAGAGTCCAGTCCGTACAGGGTATTTCTGAAAAAGGTGGCCGTATTTCATTATACATCAATACAAATAAAAAAGTCAAACTTGTACCCCATGACTCTTCGTTTTCGCGGAATCAGTAAAACGGACACTTCCAGCACCTGTTATCAATGTCAGGTAAAGTTCACCTTGGACACAGGCCATGCAGACCCCGAGAGGAAATTAAGGTAGAGTTCTACTCTTTCTTTAACCTCGGCGTTAGATGGGGGTGGGTGGTAACGCAACGACCCCGGCTGCTTTACTTCCGGGAAAGAGACCCTGTACCCTTGTGTAAGAGGCTGGGTGGGGCTCAGGGCCAGTCCAGACATACACATGTGTACTGTTTGAATTTGAAAGTGGCAATAACAATCCATCATCCTAGGACCACTGGGACGGGCGTCTGAAATGTGAATTCTTTTCACGCGTATTAAAATCTAATGTGGTCATTATGAAGAACGGAAGTGTCCTATGGCACATGTTGTTACGAAGTTATCTCTTTATTTTGGTCCACTGAACATGAAACGAAAATGTAGCCGCCTATTTCAGAAACACCCTGTATAATCTAAATTAAAATATAGCGGCCATTTATTCCTGTTCGATTTCCATAGATAGGCATTTGAAAGTCATTACTGGGTACAACATCGTGACGACGGGAAGACAACACAAAACTGCTTGCTCTCAGCATTGATTCAAAATCGGAAGAAAAAAAATGGCAGACGCATTAAAACGGCAGCGGCGAAAGTTCCATTTAAGGAAGTGAGCATGGGAAACAGTTCTTTGTTCTGACAGCGGCTCAATAGAAAGTAAAGCACACAGTTCTCACACAGCGACCACACATTTCGAAGGAACCAGTTCCCATGATATTAACTAACATCCATACATGATGCAGCGTTAGTACATTGTGACAGGCCTCCAGACACGAGGGTCAGACCATCACAACGTACATGATAAATGAACACTGCGGTGCACAGAGAGATAAAACGTTTGTCCTTGTAATTCCTTACATAAACATCACAGCACAGATATTCTCAAATGAAAGCTATAGAGCTTAACGAGGTACAGACTCCTTACAAATAATGTCTCTATTCTGTATACCGCAATGTGTTCTGAGTAAAAACTATGAAAATGAATTTCGGATCTCACAAAAGATAGATTAAAATCGATTAGTGTAGATAAAAATAAAATTCATCACGCAACATTAGCGCAGATTTCAATTCCCAGAATTTCAAACTAATGGGTAACACACATGGTCTCACACTAACACCACAAATTCTATCACTCATGCCGCGATAGGTGCCTAATTATTTTTTTTTCTGTGGTGCTGCGGCCCAACACGGGCCATGGCCTCCACATTCTTGAGGTTTCTAGGTCACACACAACGACGCATCACAGTCGGTAGGACTGTGATGCGTCGTTGTGTGATCAGCGCGTCGCAGAGACCTCTACCTGACAACACACAACACTCACAACAGACCAAATATCCATGACCCCGGTGGGATTCGAACCCACAATCTCAGCAGGCGAGCGACCGTAGAACCTTCGCCTTAGACCGCGCGGCCACTGGGGCCGGCGATGGGTGTCTAATTATTTTTACAAAACTCACTTTCAAAATGCTTCGACTCCAAATATCCTCGAGCAGGCACGAATTTACATAATTTCTATAGTACAAAACGAAATTATGTTGAAGTCAACAACTTCGACTCAGAATTGATTACTTTGCCACTTTTAAAATTTCCCGAACACTTGTAGCGATACATAAACCACGCAAAGAAAATTATAGTCGGGCAAACTAAATGAAGAAGCCACTTGCAAAAATCAGGCGGAGATGGGAAGGTAATAGCAAAACAGATCCTCAATTAAAAGAAAGTGATGCTATGGACTGCATACTTCTAGCTCAGGAAGGTAATGAAAAGCCCCATTAAAAGCCAGAAACTTCCAATTAAATCAATTAGTACGCCACCGTAAGACACAAATACATATGTACTGCGTTACGACAAGATACATGTTTCGGTCTGCCGGACCACATTCAGGTTATTTAAAAAAAATTAATATGAAAGTAAAACTGCTGGTATTACACATACGTACGTACATTTCTTGTGACATCTCAGCACTTCTTAGTCAGTTGACCAACTCAAGAAAAACTCTGCCTCATGAAGTTAGCTAAATACATTTAAGTTTCTTACGTTCTAAAGTAAATTAGTTGTACATGACTTCATGTATACTGTACGTGCAATATTGTGTACCGCGTAGAAAAGCTACAAAATGTACATAAAAATTAATGTGACAAGCCAAAGGAAAGAAAATCTAAGTCGAAATGTATCACAAATTGCATATTTAATTACTTTTTTATTCACAATCATTTGTTTATGTATTTATATTGATAATAAACAGAGCTCCATATCCGTTACTGGCGTTACTTACTCTTAACTAACTTTGTTGTTGTACACAGAAGAATTTACACATCCACAGAAACCGCTTTTTAACTCGTAGAATTTAGGCTACAAATTTAATGAGTACTTTTACAGCAACAACAATAACAATTGCCATTTGAAAATTCAACTACATTTGTTTATAATTGCATAAAGTTAATACATACATAAAAACAGTAACAATAGCAAAATCAAACAGAAGTACAGAAGTAGTACATACATATACACATACATACATGCATACATACATACATACATACATGCGTACATACATACATACATACATACATGCATGCATACATACATACATGTATACATACATACATACATACATACATGCATACATACATACATGCATGCGTACATACATAAATACATACATACATGCATGCATACATACACACATGCATACATACATACATGCATACACATACATACATGCATACATACATACATACATGCATATATACATACATACATAAATACATATATACATACATACATGCATACATACATGCATGCATACATATATGCATACATATATACATACATACATACATGCGTACATACATACACACACACATACAAACAAACATACACGCGTAACATAACAGATAAAGAGGATGCGCAGAGAGCAAAATTATTCTGTTCTCGGAAGAGCAAATATCCCAAAACGAGGCACAAGCTAATGTGGCAGTTACATTCCCCGTTTCCAGTGTAATAATCTAAAAGTCGTCTCTCTCATCCGTGGAAACAATTTCATACCGGAGAGAATTTTTCAAAATTAATCGTACACGCTACTGGCTATAATCATTATCTTATCTACACTTCCATTGTACAATGGCTTAAGGCTCCATAGTTTTTAACATATTTCAATTACCACATCTAAACTACTTATGCGAATCTGTTTGCGAACCATTTACAGAAAGAATGCCTTCATACGTAAAGGAACTTAAAGATTAATTAACGTTAATGCCGACATCAAGCCCTAGATCAACTACTTTGAAATCGGATGCACATAAAACAGTTTTAGAAGCCGAGAAATAAATGGTTTCCCAAACGTTCCATTGCTTTCCTCGTGTCGAATTTCGAAAACAGAGACGTAAAAACACAGTAACGCAACCTCCTGTTACTCCCAACATTGTTTATTTAGACACCAAGTAATGTGAATGGAATTCCTACCCCTCAATATTGGTTGCAGTTTATAGCCAGCTAAAGATACAGTTAAAATGTCACTTTAATTCATCCTGTTGTATCCTGAATATTTTCCTTCCATTCTTACAATAAATTCTTACAATAAAACCAACTAGATGCACTAATTTCTCAAATTTATTTTTGGAATAAAACTCTACATGTTTCGGACAGTTCCTCTGTCCATCATCAGGAGTTTTT
>Ga0123353_10007502_pt1 | contig 14759 bp, 13 predicted proteins | sample TergutLab28metaG_3_FD_92763 | JGI IMG/M metagenome (GOLD analysis project Ga0123353, IMG submission 92763) | Labiotermes labralis P3 segment gut microbial communities from Petit-Saut dam, French Guiana - Lab288 P3 | ecosystem: Host-associated > Arthropoda: Insects > Digestive system > Gut ... | reverse complement strand
GACGCCTAATGTCAATTATAGTGGTCGTACCGCACCGCTAACCTCTAAAGCTGCATTTTATATATTTATTCAACAAATATAGGTACTGAATATTTTAAACATGATATATACTCTCCATTTTTTCTCTTCAAAATGCAATTTGTTTCATAATTCTAACGTATTTGGTTCTTGTATTATTCACATTTTATATACAGTTGTGCTAAAAATTAAAAACATAATACCGGCTCCAAAAGGTTAAGAGAATTTATAGCAAAGACACTAACTCAAATACTGCAGAAAATTAAATAAATTGTGAAATTCATCTAAGGAAATTTACCACTATAAAAAATTTATAAATAATTATGTAAATTTATAATCATATTTTAAAAGTGTATTGAGAAGCAAACAGACATGTTGAGAAATAATGCATTTGTAATGTCAGAAAGATAAATACAAAATTTCTAGGAAATAAAAGTGTTGAAACTTTTTTTGAAGATCCCTTGCACTTACCCTCATTCCATGCTCTTATATCATGTGTGTTGTGCTCACTATTCACCACACTTTTTCATTGAGTTTTTCATGCTGATCTGCTTTGTAGTTGCTACAAAATTATCATTATCTCTAATGCAATGTCATGTACTGGCAGAAATTCACTAACAAGGAGGAATGTACTGCCTCCATCCTTGGGGTCAGAAGCAGTACATTCCTCTGCAACACACACAATTACATCCTAGAAGAAAGTGATCTTCACATTACTAATTCGGTGTATACAGCCAATGAAAATGACATGCCTCTAAACCCTCGCAATCCACAAACTTGGCAGCTGTGGCAACAATGTAAGAGGGACGGTTACATCTCGATTATCATCAAAATTCCATGACAGTGCAGACCTATTTGAGATTTTAACCTCATACTGCTATTTAACTTCATCAGTTAGCTTCCCCAGACTCTACCTCTCTGCATCAAATTTCTGCACTGCTCATTCACTTCCTATCAGTCTCTTATCAAAACATATTCCACACTTCACATCATTTCAGCATCTCTTACAAAAATTTACCATTTCATGATTAATGACCACCATACTATTTACTGATATAATTAATAAAAGGCAACAAACCATGTCAGAAATAAATTAAAATATTTAAAATCCACTGTAACTTACCAATAACTGGATGGTTATGAAAAGGCATGTCTGCCAGGGAACACTTTCCTATAAGGAGTAAACAAGCCTGTTTCATCAGTTCACCTCCCACACCACGAAACTGTTGTCGCTGCATAAAAGTAGGGACCAGATCACGAATCTGCTCAACAGCTTTCAGACCTACAAAGAAATACAGCAGAAAATCTTATGTAAATGAGTCTCACTGTTGGCCTAAAAAAAATACAATACTCAGCCAGATGGGCCACTACAATAATGCATTGCACAGCCAATAAAGCTTAATTAACAGCTCTAAATTTCTTACAACTGTTGGCTTCACCAGCACGGGACATCACAATAAAAAATTTGACTACAGGATAATGGCCTGACTCACGGTATGCTTCCACAAACAAAAGTGTCTAAAGATGTCAACTGTAGTGCCTGGTAGTCATCCCAACAATATGATACATAGAAAATTTACCAGCCAAAAAATAATATGTTGTGAGGAGAGTTGAGGTAAATATCAACACACTTGTAATTTAACCCTTTAAACGCCGAGATAAATCCCATCTGCCATCTGCTGGCATTATTATGAGCTCACCATATTCTCCACATTAGCAGGATAAGGGTTAAGCTATATGGAAATGAGTGGTCACATTCTTGTTTGGGCCACACTCTACTCCAAGAGAAAATCTGGGTGGGATACTTAGCTGGCTCCAGAGGTGGTACATAACACAAAAATCATGCACTTGTCAGAAATTAAACTCTGAACACCCAAACCATACTTACTGACTAGCACTTTTAGGTGAAAAAATTTATACGACATAAAAAAATCAGTGCATTAGCGCCCATAACATTTGTCTGTAACAGTTTTCAGTTTAATCGGTATTTCATAAGGAATAATGCTTTTGCAAAGCTTCCTGTAGCTATACAAAAGACAAATTTGATTTAACAATTCTAGTAGGAAATCTTTTACACAGAAAATGTAATTTCTGTTACAGACACAACAGTACAGTATTTACAAAATGTCACCACACATTGGCCAAAGAAAGACTGGTAAATGGTGAGGATGATGGGAGGCATACACTGTAAAGTGGCAAACCTGAGAACTATGTTCTGCGGCTGCTACTAGTAATACTTTGCATTTTCCTGTTCAGCACACCTTGTTAAGTTTGGCTACTAACAGTCACTTTATTTAGTATTAATATTTCAGGTATTATTGCTGTATATTATTTGTTGTTGTGTTCCAATTACGTTTTCAAAGGCCCCTGACCGGAGGTATATAGGGGGCTTTGGATGAAACTATCTACACCCAGGTAATCCCTGATGAGTGCATCCTCATCATGGGGAGTTGGCACTTTTTCAGTGGCTAAATTTCATCAGGGACTGAGAACTGGCAGTATAACCAGAACAAAGGAGGCAGACCCTCAACCAGGTGATCCAGGCATAGGGCTAATGACCCACAATGGAAAAACTAATCATTCCAAGATAAGAAATGGAATCAGCCAGATGGAAACAAGGGAGAAAAAACAGCAGGATAAGGAATACGAGACTGGGTACTTGGAACATTACGTCACTTACCGCAAAGGAAAGGGAGGTTGCAGAAGAAATGAAAAAGTATAAAACTACGATACTAAGAATAAGTGAAACCAAAAAAGAAGGGTAACAGGAGAGATTGAATTAGGCAAGAATTATGTACCAAGATACTTAGGTGTAGAAAAAGGACGAGAGCAAAGGAGGGTGCGGGATTTATCATTTCAGAAGAACTAACAAGAAGTATAATCAAGTGGACTGCTATTAATTCCAGAATAATACGACTTGACACAGAACTAAAGGAGGAGCAAATAATACATATACAAACACGTACCCCTAAGGAAGACTGATGAAAATGAAAAGGACCTCTTTTATAGTACACTGCAGAATACAACTTTTTGTTTATTATTTTTATTGGCCAAATTGGAAAACGAATAATTTTCATTTCCTGCTGTTGTTTTTTGTGCTATTGATACATTTAATGTTTTCCTGCAACAATCATTTTCCACTTTTTATTCCACTCCCCCCCCCCTCTTTTCTCTCTCTCTGCCAAATACTACTGGTTTCATGGAGCAGTCCCATAAGAAATGATAGATAAAGGTTTCACTGTATATATACAGGTTACTTTCCTCCAAATGTGTCAATACAGTCAGCACAGGAAGAAATATCCATTAATAACTACAAGATTCACTGATGCACTTTGTGCACCATTTGGTTAGTACAGATTTACATTGCTTTGACTCTGTCAGACTTAGGGTCAGAATTTTTAACCATCAACATGTTCGTATTTGCTTGTACAAAATATGATGTATCAAACACAATTTGCAGGTATGTATAAAATGTATGTCTCTATGGAACTCTGCATACCTATAGTTCATTAATTATCACCATCATAATTAAAGATACACATACATATTGTGTGCATTGCATGTTTCTACACTGCATAAAGAAAAAAAATCATATGTTTAAAAGTATCATCCTTCCTCAAATGTTTGTCCTACGTTTCTAAAAAACTACGTTAAATATCCATTGTTACTGAAAAAAAAAAACAGACAAAGATGGAAGCTAACTGGTGGTGATGCAATACTATAAAATGCGCTGAAATTTAACAACTTACCAATGATGCCCTGTATAGTGTAACCAGATTGTTTGGCCACCATAGACAAAGAATGAAGAATTTCAGCAACAGCCAACACAGCACCATGGCGAGTGACGAGATCAGTTGAAGATGTCTTATCTAACAGGACACGAAGAACGGTCTCAGCCATATATGTTGAAGCCTTTGGTGTCAGATTATGTAGTGCCTGTCAAACACATTTGTCACAAGAATCTTGAATTCAGAGAAAACAGTTTCAAAATGAAATATGCCATTTCCTATGTTACAGCAGCAAACATATACATACACATGCATGTGTAAAAATTAAATTAAATTCACCTTTGCAGTAAGTTCCCTGATGACTGTGTCCCAATGTCCTACCTTCCTCTCTACCAAGTGATTAATAAGGGGCATCGTGTATTCTTCAAACTGAGCAATATAAACACTGAAAATAAAATAATTCATCACTAAATGTCTTATGTTATCACTTCACATGTAAAGTCACTTTTGTGAAACCATTTTTAGGGATGTGTATTTCCACCCTACCTCCACATTAATGAAAATAACAATAAACTTTCAGTATGGATAACAAATTTAATCACCAGAATTCTTCTTGTCCAACAAACATACTTAAAACTACCCAATTTACTGCAGAATGAACACATTCTTAAACATAATGATAAACCAATTAATGAAAACAAAAACAGCCAAAAACAGAAATGAGAGTTAAAAAGAAAGTGCAATATCCATGACTGCAGTGGCCCTGGAGAGTCAGTCAGTAATATGACTGTGTTACAAGCTGGACAACTGACAAGCTGTTGTTCAATTCCTGTCAGTGGCTACAGATTTCTCTCTTCTCCAAAACATCCAAAATGGTTCTGGGACCCACAGAGCCTACTATTCAATGGGTACCTGGGCCTCTTTCTCAGAGGATGGCAGAGGTATGAAACATAACCCCACCTCCATCTAGTACTGAGGTTAAGAAGGAGTGGAGTTCTACCTCCAACTCTCCAAATGCCTTCACGGTGTGCAGCGGCTTTACCTTTACCAGCGAAATGGGCTACACAATAAAAAACAAATAAGATTACAGTTTCCTATGCTTCCTTGTAAATACAATTTGTTTTTGCACATCCTACTGCATTCAGAACAAAAAAATAGTAGTACTGACAGCCAAATATGGTCCCTCAGTTATCACAATTAATAAGGATTTTATTTTGAAAACCAAATATCACCAAGTCTGTAAATACGCAGCATAAAAAATAATTTTGTTTCCCTCTACACTAACAATGGATTCCATGTAAAGTAATGGTTAAAATCATCCAATAAGAAGCACAAAGACACAGTGATGTGTCTTGATGTGTGCAAGTACATGACAGAAACATTGTAGAAATTTCAAATACTGCATTAACCCATAATTAATTTGCCAGGTATAAAAAAAAAGGCTCAAAATGTCATGTTTATTCAGATACAAACACTTGATGATTCTAATACCGTTTTTAAGTACTACTAGCATTACTCCCCCCAAAACAAAATGCACTTAGTGTTTCATTGTGCAACAAGAGAAATGATTACCTGACACTGAGAAAAGCATTGGTCCTGACACCAACAGCAAAGTAATCTGCAGCAGTCAGAATGTCAATACCATGAGGAAATGTTCCTTGTCTCCCAACATTCTCCTGGAATGCAGCTGAAGCTGCTCTCCGACATTTGATCTAAAAAATAAAACTGAACCTCAGAAGTGCAAAATGCTCATTCAATATTGGTACTTGCCACACTGTGGTTGCAGCTCTTATATTCAAAGGTCCAGCCATATATCTGTGAAATACCACAACACACTGCTGTTGCTGTCATTGTTGTTATTTGTTCTTATAACACTTTCAGTATTACAAGGTATATAGTGACAAATGATAGGATGAGGGCTGAAATGGACAGAATTTGAAAAGAAGCAGTCATGACATTATTGTGGTACTATACCAGCATTTACCTGGTGGGAGTGATGAAAACAATGAAAACCTGAAATGGTATAGGAGCTGTCCCAGACAATATTCAAACCTGACACCTGCTGAATACAAGTCTAAAGCATTAATGCTAGACACGTAGGTCAAACAAAAAAGAACACAGAGAAAATTTCAGAAAAGCAAGACAATGAAATTTTATTCAACACATACATCGCTAGACTCAATGACATAAAACTTAACACTTCCTATCAAAATGAATTTGCAACAAGAGCTTACTTCTCTGTCAAACACTGTCACCACCAGCAAGGCTGCAGCAATATCCTTCACAAACGGCTGAAGTACAGCAGTATCATATGCTCTTGCAAATGCCCAACAGACATAGCATGCAGCATCACGGATGTGCGCACCCACTGACACATAGCCTTTTACTTCATCATACACCAGAGCTTTAAGTACCACTGGCATCACTTCACCCAGCCGCTGTGGCAGAAGAAGTCCCCTGCGACCCAACTCAGCCAGAGCCAAGCATCCCCCATGCCATGCTCCATCAGATTCCCGTGGGCTAAAAAGTTCCAGAACTGAACCCACTACTTCATCTGCCAATTCCTTGGGAAGCCGTCCTGTTACTCTCCCAATACCTTTTGCAGCAGACCACCTACAATATAACATAACCTCTTTCAATCAGTCGTTTTATTTTTAAGCTGTTAAGTCAATTATTAAAGGAGAAAGAGTTCATACTATATGTGTATTAAATACTGTTATTAGCTTTTAACTTCCTACACATCTGGTACTCTAATAACACTGGATGTGGCAATCATACATTAGAATCAAAGTACAGTAGAATTCTGATTTAAGGTTTCTCCAGTCAAGATTTTCGTGTATTTTGCACTCATATTTTGCAGTCCCAGTCAAAATACAATATAAATAATGTACAATTTCTCTCAATTTAAGGTTTCTCCTGCATTTACAACACAAAAATTCAGTCCCCACAACAACTCAAAAGCTTCAATTTAGGGTTCACGTTTACAGCTCTGATATTGGGTTGGGTAAATAATGCCATGATTTTGTACAACAGAAGTGAAGCAATGCCAGAATCAGTTGTGAATTAATGCAGCAGTGTATTCTCAAACCCCAGGTGTTAGTAAGCATATCACTGGTCAAAATGACCACCTCAAGAGGAATTTACACATACACACGTTTCTAACTCCACAATTCACTGAATCATTAATGAAAGCTACCTTACGACTGGTCAACATACATCAAAAAGCTAACAAGTGCCTTAAAGCATTTTCTAGTGTTATACTCTGTCAAGATCTGCTGACCGAAGAGTGGGCTCACAGAATGCCTTGTGCAATGGAATTCTAACAGCAGTTTACTTTCAAGTTTACAAAATACAGCCTGAGATGACATTCTGAAACCAAATTTTCATATTTCAACCATAAGCATTCTGGAGAATTCAGAAAATGCAAAGTAACTTCTCTATTTCATGCTCTGAAAGTCCAATAAAACAATTTTAAACGAAGTACAGATTCTTCAGAATAAGCAAATAGAGTTTTGACAAAACTACTTCACTGTAAAGTCACTGAGACTTTTAATAAAAATGGCTTTGTTAAAACCTGTTTAGTTATTGTTTAAAGAAAGCTTTCTTACAAAAAATATGCAAAGAGTTTGCAACCATCAGTTTAAAATGAATGATAATACAAAGGCAGATGGGTGAGATTTCAACAGATGCTGAAACTCTATTCACCAAGATAATCATCATGTGTGTTTACTACTCAATGACTGTCAACAAGTTTATGAAACATTTATGCCCATGATTTCTAAGTGTTTGAACAAATATTCCACACTAGGCCAGACAAAAAGACTATATTTTATGTATCACTTTTATAATTGAAAGATTATGAAAAAAAACTACTTGCCATTAAAACACAAAAGTAACCAAAAGGAGAACACCCAATTTTTACATTTCCCTTATAAGAAGTTTTGCTCTTCATGAAGTTCTTTTCTGCAGATCCACGGACAAACTTCTCATGCAGAGAACACTGCAGCATTTATTCACAGCGGCTCTACATCAAGACATGCTGAACAACCACATAAAAACAAAAAATGATACTCAAGCTCTGGCTTGTAACATCACTTTGCTGATGTATCCAAGCCACTCAATCATACAGCACATACTTAACACAAACCATTCTACTGCCACATTCAATTTTACTGCAGCCAATAAACACAATGCAGGAAATGATCTACTGGAAAGCCTACCTAATTACATTATCAGAGTCTCTGAGTCCCTGCATCAGTTCTTCAATCACATCCTCAATACAATCAGGTACTTCAAAGTCCTCAATCATTTCCTCTTCATTCTGGGGCACTGGGTTCCAACTCAATGCATCATGTGCTGTATTATCCCCTGCACGAAGATTTTCTGCAAGTGATCTGCTACCACGCTGGTAACGCCACACTGCCACACGCATTTTCAGGAAGCTCAGACCTTTCGACAACATAAAATTTTCATGCCAAAAGAAAGTACTAACTCTGGAGAACCCAAGATTCCTAGTACCCTTCAAATGCTTATAAAATAACACTAAAAATTATTTAACTTTGTGCATAATTTACTACCTGAGATATTTCCATTACGCTACATACTTCACTATAACCTCAAAGCCTTCAACTATCATCATGTTTATAAATGTGAACAAGTAATAAGAAAAAAGCTTCATATACAACATCATTGTACATTTTGTTTTCCTTCTATACACAAACCTTCATGGATCCAGGTTCATTGTGACTGATCAGTACAACCAATAAGTGAGTGTAATACGTATTTGGTGAAGTCAACACACTGTTATTTTACACTTCATATATCCCCTTCACCTGAATACAAAACAAGAATTTTATTCTAATTTATCCTTTGAAGGAGGATTACCTTATAATCACACGCAATTTTAAACACATTCTGTGAACAGGGCAAACATTTTTATATCTGCCACAGCTGGATGAACAACAAAAATTGAACAGCTACTACAAAAATCACACACACTATCTTATACATCTCCCATCCTTAATGAGATGCTGACAGTTCATTTTAGGTCAGATTTTAAAAGTGATAAGTTGTTAAAGTATTCTCTAAAAATCATGAGTGAACTGTGTTGAAAGTAAAAAGATAGCATCTAATATACCAAACTTTATGTACAGCAATTTTGAACACACATCAGCCATACTGAATTAACAGTCTAAATATATGGCAAATTACAAATAATCAGCTTACAAGAATCATATCTTACCAATCCTTTGTATGACTTTAACACCATATTTCCTGACAAGAGTATTGTGGTTCTCCCGGTACTTGCTTGCTAAAATCCACTTTAACAATCGTTGGGCATGAGGAAGTAAATCCTCCCTCTTTCCATGCTTCAAGATTGATGCAATTGCTGCCAAAGACCCACAATGTGCATACACTGGACTGTCAGCTAATACAATCAACTGAAACAAAAAAGGGTATATAAGCTACTAAACATGCCAAGTTTATCACAGTTTCTACAAAATGTACTGTACAATAAAGTCTCAACTACACATATTACTATTAGTCAAAATTAATAGTGGCTACAATACTGTTCCAGAGAAAATGACTGTCAATCCACTTTTGACCTTCAAAAGCAATGCTGAGAGAACCTCCAATCTTGCAATCCACTCCTCCATTCACTGATGGCCACACTGTATAATCTAAACTAATTGCTGTGACACTCAGTACAAACAGCATTCTAGCATATCACTTTGGCATATTTTTGACACATCTGTAACAAAAAAACTGCAAAAATTTACCTATTAGCTTCCCTATGTCTCTGTTGGTCCTTGTGCCAAAAGTATTTTCATCATATGGTAGAGTTTTACTAAAACCTGTCAGTGTATCCTAATTCTCTTCAAAACTATAAAATATGAGGCACTTTATATGAAAACCTAAACAAGCACACATTTCTATGCACACCTGGAATATAACCCACTAAATATATATTTAAGAGTATGATGTTTCAAACAAATGTTGCAGGGAAACATGCACCACACTATTCGTTTTCCAGTTTCCTATATAATAAAACATGCTTCCTTATTCATAGTTTGCATAATTTCTGCCCTGATACATAACAGTTGTGAAGACACATTTCAAATTCTTGCATTTTCAATGCTTTTGCTTGAAATTGCCAATTTCATGCTAGGACTATATACAAGCAAGCATCAAAAGTTAACATTCTCAAAATTAAAGATGTCAAAGAAACAACACAGCTAACACAAAGAACTGTTAATCTACTGATAAGAAATAAAAGTACAGGAAAAAACTTAGTAAGAGTTTGTAATTGATGACGTCTTGCAGATAATCTTAACTAGGATAAAACACTGCAGAATTTAAAAAATACAACAGGAATAGCAATCATACTACCAGCAGTCCCCCTCCATCACTGACACATGCACATCACAATCTGAATTTCACACCAAATAATTATTTCTGGTGCAGGGGGATATTCAGCCCTATCTGTTGTTTTCTCGCATTTTGTGTCAAAAATAACAAATACTTATCCCAAATTTCTGTAAGGGCAGAATTCTGTAACCTAACATCCACAATGCAGGGGCACACTTACAGGTATTGTGATTTTATGTAGCCGTCACAAATGTCATGCCCCATATATCTTCATAGGGTACTCTGAAACATCACAAAATATATAGGTAAAATATAGTCAAACACAACTTGTTTAATGCTTTTATTACTAAGATGTTCTTACATGGCTTCTCTCGACGACACGCTTTGCTAATTGTATGGTTTGCCTTGTAAACAAAAAGTGATCAACCTGAATATGGCCCATGGAAGGGCCGAAACATGTCGTTCACAGAAGCCATGTAAGAACATCTTAGTAATAAAAACATTAAACAAGATGTGTTTGACTATATTTTACCTATATATTTTGTGATTCTATACAACACAACAGGGATGTCACAACTGAAAGTTACTCTGAAACATCTTCCCTCTGAAGTATCATAATGGCTCATTTTGAGTGGACATGATGAAACAAAGCGTTGATGAAAACATGTTGTAGGCACAAATACTTAACATGGCGTGGCAAAAACATAAATCCCAGGATATTAGGAAATGAGTACGATTTATTCAGCACAACCACTGAAATTTGAATAAAACTACTGGACAACAGGTACGAAAAACAGTTCACACAAAATCAAGCACCTCCAAACACAGCTAAAAATGTTTAAGAAAAGAAAATATGTACTTTTGGCTTACAAACACTTCAGATACGAACAGTCTTCACTTACATTACATGCCCAGTTAAAAAACACAGGTAGATGAATATCCTTCACATCAGATCGAGTCAGGAAGCGAGCGGACAAAAAGGCAGCAACATGAAACAGATCAGTAACTGTGTATGTCTTGCAGACACTAAGAATCCTGCTCAACACAAGACACAGATACAAATTAAAGAATACAGTTTCAGAGCCACTAAACCTCAACACAGTTCAGATATGAAATACTATACACTTCTCTTACTATAAGCAAAGTACTAATTAAAAATTAAATTGAGAGGCATGTCATAAACTACAATGTTTCTCAAAACTTTGCACCTACAGGTATGAATACTTTAGATGAAGTATGCCTAAAAAACTTCAGAACCCACACGACCCAGATACAGTATTAAATATTTTCCATATTTAATAACCGTGGGCTGGGTAGCTCAGTCAGTATAGCGACTGACTACGGGCTGGACGGTCTGGGATCGAATCCCGGTGGGGACAAGATTTTCTGCCATCCTAGAATGGCCCTGGGCCCACCCAGCCTCCCGTAAAATGGGTACCGAGTCTTTCCCAGGGATAAAGTGCGGCCAGGGCATGCTGCTGACCACTCACCCCCTTCTAGTGCCGCGGTCATGGAAGAGTAGAGCTATACTTCTACCCACCCTCTGGTCCACACCAGGCCTGTATCTGGATCACTTTAATTTTTTTTTTACATTTAATAACCATTGATCTGTTTTTCTCACTACCACAAACATTATCTTCTCATTACAAGACTCTACATTTCCTGTTCTACCCACCTTCAACCATTTAAACACACGCATTTTGTCTCACGATGTTTTCCTTACTGAACATTTTAATAACACAGGTTTGATGCCTACATCCACTGAATGAACATGGCAACTTCCAACCCTTTTAGTTTCCAGCCAAATCCCTGCATTCAGCCACATTATTTTTTCTTTTACACCTGAAAAAATGTTTTCCCAATATTATTCATATTCCATGCATTAAGAATATTATTCATATAATTATATGAATATACATACAAGAATAACAACCCAATACATTTCTCTACACCACATTCATGTTTCATTTCATGACAGTACAATACAGAATTCTTCTCATTAATATCTGTAAATAAAATTTGTCTCCCGACATTCTTTATTCTACAAATCCTGCTTACACTGATGTCTGGATGGCTCTCTCAAATACATGGTTGTCATTTTTCTATTTCTTCCTTTACAGCCTTTGCCCAGCTATCTAGTCCTTAAACTGCATGTTGGTCATTCACAACAATTCTGATTTTGTTCTGTGGCTCCATGTGTTAACAAATGCAGCCAGTAGTTCACTATCTAATGCAGCACCTTTACTCTTCTACCATCTTTTCCTAGCACTAATTCATCCACCTCACCTGATTAGCCACATGTCAACACATTCTTAACAACTTTTTCTCAAAATCTACTATACTTTATTTATTCTATAATAAACATATCATTATAGAGTCTACAAATTTAACTGTTCACCACATTGATGGCACACAGAATACACTGACTGATTAGATCAGATCATCATGTACTGCTGCAAGGTTATCAGTTGTCCAGGATACACAAAGAGAGATTCATGAATTCTGCCAGTAGTAGCTTTTAAGTCCCACTGGCAAATAAAACATCAATTTTCTGTCTAGTAAAACTGCAAGACAAAACATCTATATCTGTTTTGTTTATTGCAGAACTTGTGAATAAGGCTATGCCTCCTCTCTGCACCCACAAGTTTTGGTCTTTAACTGCCAAAGCAGCAGCTGTAATTCAGTCTAGTCACTGCCACGTTCATGATGATAAAGACAATTGTATGGCATGAACAGTTAACTGCTGTATTACACGATCTGTCCCAAAAGTAATGAGAATGATTTTTTTTGTGCAGCGCAGAAGGGCTAGGAAAGAAAAATGGTGGTTGAGACAGGGAGACAGGTGGAGGGGGAACTCAGGTATACAGTTTGACCTTCCTCCGTTGAGTCCACGCCTTTGTAGCAGTCCATACCTTAGCAAAGTGCATAGTAGTTTTTGTGTCTTGTCACAGGCGAAAATGCAGAGGAGTCTCAAGCAGTGTTAGGCGATTAAGTTCTGTGCGAAACTCAGAAAATCTGGTTCCGAAACATTGCAGTTGTTGAGGACAGCTTATGGGGATGTTGTTTGTCTTCAGCCCAAGTCTTCAGGTGGCAAAGGCGTTCAAGGATTGAAGGGAGAGCGTTGAGGACAAACAGCGTGCAGGGCATCCTTCAACTTCAAGAACTCAGGACAATGTGGCTCGTGTGAAGGCTGTTCTGGATAGGGACCGGCATTTGAATGTGAGGTTAATCGCACAGAAGGTAGGACTACCAAAAAAGGATGTCCACTGAATCATTATGGAAGATCTGCACATGAGAAAAATTTGTGCGAAACTGGTCCCAAAGAATCTGTCCGATGTGCAGGCATTTTTGGCTAAAAATAATATCACAAAGCTTCCCCATCCACCGTACAGCCCTGACTTGGCTCTGTGCGATTTCTTTTTATTCCCCAAGCTCAAAACCCACCTCAAAGGACATAGTTTTGGGACAGTTGACAATGTCCAGGCAGCTGCGATGAGGGCTTTGAACATCATCTCAAATGAAGACTTCCTCCACTGCTATGAATATTGGCAGCAATGCTGAAATCACTGTATTCAATCACAAGGAGCCTATTTTGAAGTGGATAAACTGTAATTGCATGTATGTTCAATAAAAAAAAAGTTTAAAATCATTCTCATTACTTTTGGGACAGACCTGGTAAACAAATCTGCACCTCAGGGTACACGGTGGTGCAACTGGTTGAGGCACTGCAGTACAAGCTGGAAAGTCACGGATTCAATTCCCGATGGGTCACTGGGATTTTTCACTGACTTAATCCTTCTGACCACACTATGGCCCTGGGGCTGACTCTACCTCTAACAGAAATAAGAACCGTGGACATCTCATGGGGCGTAAACATGGCTGGTTCATAGGGCTGACAACCTTACCACCTTCAGTGCCAACTGTCTAGAAATTGTGGAAGTCTCAACCTCCTGGAGCCCTAATGGCCTGTCCAGGCCTCTAATAGGACAGCTTTAACAATCTGCAACCTCAGTACAGTGGATGGCCAGAAAAGTCCTGTTCCTGTTTTAAAAACTTAATACTGATATCCAAAACAGACAGATTTGCAGTCTTCTGCAAACTGCTCCTTAACTCAAAAAGTTTATGTATGCATCCATCTAAAAATTGGAATCCCATTGTGGTCCTGATCACATCAAGCTGAGAGTACAGTTTTGTCCATGTATGGATCAACATTCCTTTCACCACAATTCGGATTTCTTCAATTATCACTGCATGAAGGGTTGCAATGTCATCCACAGATGAGCTTTCAATATAATCCTTCACAAACCCCCACAGGAAGAAATCCAAGGGAGTGATATGAGGGGCAGCATGGCAGCCACAAGGCTGATCCAACACTAGTCACTATCTTAACTGTTCAATTATATAAATTTATCATGTAAATAGTTTTTCTTTACCACCTTCAGTGTTTTGAAATCTTGGAATCAGTACTGGTTGCTAGCAATAGATGGAATAGTAAACATAAAGAGCTCCTGTAAACTGGCAGTCAATTGAGTTTTCCTTACGGTACAGTGCCAGATAAACCAGCTCTACTGTATTTTTTCAAGAATTTATTTAGAAGTCATCTGACAAATTTGATAGCTGTCTGCCTGACTGGAGACTTAACAG
>Ga0123353_10007499_pt1 | contig 14760 bp, 9 predicted proteins | sample TergutLab28metaG_3_FD_92763 | JGI IMG/M metagenome (GOLD analysis project Ga0123353, IMG submission 92763) | Labiotermes labralis P3 segment gut microbial communities from Petit-Saut dam, French Guiana - Lab288 P3 | ecosystem: Host-associated > Arthropoda: Insects > Digestive system > Gut ... | reverse complement strand
GGTCGAGGCGAACGCGACGTGCGAGACGCTGATGATCCGGCCCGCCAGCAGCAGGTTGCCCACGTCGCGGCTGACCAGGCAGCGGTAGGGCACCTGGTAGACCCCGCGCGCGTGCAGGTGGTTGCTGCCGGGGTGCTCGCTGAACACGCCGTCGGCCGGGTGCAGGTCGAGGGACCAGCCGCCGGAGGCGATGGCGTCGTCGTGGGGGCGCTGCTCGACGAGGTCCTGCTGGCGGAGCATGTACAGGCCCTCGAAGCGGCGGCTCTCCCGCTTGCCGGGGATCAGGCCGGCCCACTCCAGCGTCAGGGTCTCGGCCTCGGGGAAGTCGCCGGAGTTCTTCAGGTGGTTCCAGACGCCGTAGACGACCTTCCAGAGTTCCCACTTGATCGCCTCGGTGTCGTGCACGGTGTCGAGGCGCCCGCCGTACTCGATCCACCACAGGCGGCAGCCCTGGACCGTGGTGTCGAAGCTGCGCCACCGGGGGATGCGGGTGATGTCGTCGAGCGCGTAGGCCGGCGGCACGAAGGGCACCGGCCTGCCCACGTCCTTGCTGTAGAAGTAGATCGACTGGCCGAGGAGGCCGCCGTACGACTCCTCGGGCGCGAACAGCTCGCCGAACTCCTCGGTGGACTCCGCGCCCATCCGGTAGGCGGCGCCGGCGAGGTAGCCGAGCACGCCGTCGCCCGAGGCGTCGCAGAACAGCGGCGCCGTCAGCTCGTAGCGGGTGGAGTTCTGGCTGCAGAAGGCGGTCACCGAGCGGATCCGGTCGCCGTCCTTGGACACCGCCGTCGCCGCGGTGTTCAGCAGCAGCGTGATGCCCGGTTCCGCGGCGGCCTTCTCCAGCAGGACGGTGTCGAACAGCACCGCGTTGCCGTCGGGGTTGCGGTACATGTTCTCCACGAGGATCTCGTCGAGCACGCCGCCCTCGCGCGACCAGCGGTTGTTGTTGAACATGTGGGCGGTCGCGCCCAGGACCCACAGCCGTATCTCGCTGGAGGCGTTGCCGCCGAGCACGGGGCGGTCCTGGACCAGGACGACGCGCGCGCCGGCCCGGGCGGCGGTCACGGCCGCGCAGGTGCCGGCCATGCCGCCGCCGACGATCACCAGGTCGGCGCCGATCTGCTCGGTGCGGAAGTCACGGCTGTCGCAGGCGGGTTCGGTGGCCAGAAGGTGGGGCTGGGAGGTCATGTCGCTTCGTCGCTCCTCGGGAACGGACGGGAGGGGAGGGCGGTGTGCGGCGCCACGGCCTTGCGGGGCCGGATGGGTGCGGCCGTGGCGCCGCGCCGGGTCGGCGTGCCGCACGTCGCGTGCGGCACGTCCCGGCGGCCTGGGGCGGGAAGGGTTATCCGGCGTCGGCGCCGATGTTCGGGGTGCCGGGGATGGCGTCCTGGTAGTAGTCCACGCCTCCGCTGCCGGACACCGCGACCCCCGAACCGGCGGCCGGGGAACCGGACTTCAGCGTGTACGCCGGCGGGCACGGCTGCGGCCCGGTGCCCGACGACGGCGTCCAGGCGCAGGTGCCGCCGGAGCCGGGCGAGGTGAGCAGCGGGTCGCCCCAGACCGGCCCGGTCTCCAGGCCGGCGGCCTGCCACGCCGCGAAGGTGCTGTAGGTCGTGCCGCCCCAGCGCCAGGTCGGGGAGCTCGCCGCGTAGTAGAGGTTGTGCGACAGCGTCATGCCGGTCTGGCCGTAGGGGTTGTAGGAGAACTGGCCGGGGTGGCCGTACTGGTCGCGGTCGGCCAGGTGGCAGATGTTGTCCGCGATCAGCGACCCGCTGCCCCAGGTCCCGGCGCTGTAGCCGAAGTTGAAGCAGGCGCTGGCCGTGGACTTGGTGCTCTGCGCGACGTTGGTGAAGAAGGTGTTCCCGTAGATCGACAGCGCGTTCTTCGGCGCGCTCGGCACGACGTCCATCAGGCCGCCCTGGGCCTTGGCCCAGTCGTCGTTCTCCGAGATGTTGTACCGGTAGGTGTTGGGGCCCCACACCTTCGAGTCGACGGTCGAGGTGTAGGCGAGCAGGCCGCTTCCGGCGTTGTGGTGGGTGTAGTTGTACTCCACCACCGAGTTGGTCGTGCCGCCGTCCAGGTCGATGCCGTCCCAGTCGCAGCCGGCCGTGAACGCCGGGGAGGGCTGGACGTTGTAGACCTCGTTGTACCGGACGGTGACGTTGTTCGAGGTGTACGTCTCGATGCCGCTCGCGCCGCCGCACGAGGTCACGTTGGCGCCCACGTCGTGGATGACGTTGTGCTGGATCACCGCGCCGTCCCAGCCGTCACCCGTGATCCCGGCACCGACGTCCTTGGCGCCCATCCCCAGGTTGTACACGGTGTTGCCCTCCACCGTGACATGGGTGATGTTCTCACCCGAGCCCCAGCCGTAGATCCCGGGCCCGTCCGGCGAGGTCACGCTCGCGCCGTGCAGCTGGTTGTCGCGGATCTGGACGTCGTCCAGCGGCCCGCTGTGCCCGTTGACCGCGTAGCCCAGGATCATGATCTCGCCGCCGAACGAGCTGCTGCTGCCGGCCGGGGTGGCGAACCCGGAGATGTCGGAGTTGCTCACCGTCAGGCCCTGCGTGGCGGAGGTGCCGTTCTGGTTCTCCAGCAGGACGCCGGCCGCGGTCGTGGAGCCGTTGACCAGCTTCAGGCCGGTCAGCTGGAAGCCGCTGACGTTGTCGGCCGTGACCGCGGCCGAGTAGTCGCCGGAGCAGTCGGAACTGACGGTGGCCTGCCCGGTGCCGTAGGAGTTCACCCGGAACGGCGTCGAGGCGGCCGAGGAGGGCACGTTGGCGGAGTCGAGGACCAGGCAGCCGGTGAAGGTCTGCCCGCCCTGGAAGGAGACGGTGCTTCCCTGCGGGAAGGTGGAGCCGTTGACCTTGGCGATCGTCTTCCATGCCTGGCTGGGGGACAGACCGCTGTTGCTGTCGCTGCCGGTCGGCGAGACGTAGTACGTCGCCGTGGCGGCGTGCGCCGCGACGGTGCCGGCGGGCAGGCAGCCGAGGACCACGGGTACGACCGCGACGGCGAGCGCCTTTGCTCTCATGGTTCTCCCTCACTACATGGGTGTGGCTCCTGGTCAGGTGATCAGGAGGGTCTGGCGCGCGTGGGTGTGCGAACTGGTGCCGGTGTGCAGGTGGATCTCGCCCGGTTCCACGGTGTGGACCCCGGCCGGGTCGTTCGTCCAGAAGCCGACGTCGGCGGCCCCGAGCGTGAAGCGGACCGTCCGCTCCTCCCCCGCGGCCAGCCGGATCCGGCGGAAGCCGCGCAGCCGGCGGACCGGCTGGGCGATGCTCGCCGCGGGGTCCTGGACGTAGAGCTGGACGACCTCCTCGCCGTCGCGGGCGCCGGTGTTCCGCACCGGGACCGCGACCTCGACGGTGGCGCCGGCGTGGAGTTCGTCCGTGGTGATCCGCTCGCGGCTCAGCGCCGGGTCGCCCAGGGCGAAGGTGGTGTAGCTCAGGCCGTGGCCGAAGGGGAACTGCGGGCCGTCGGCGATGTCGAGGTACTTCGAGACGTACTTCTCCTGCGGCGTCGCCGGGTCGTACGGGCGGCCGGTGCGCTCGTGGTTGTGGTACAGCGGGATCTGGCCGACGGTCCGCGGGAAGGTCACGGGCAGCTTGCCGCCGGGGGCGACGGCCCCGGTCAGCACGTCCGCGACGGCCGGGCCCGCCTCGATGCCCGGGTGCCAGGCCATGACGATCGCCGGCACCCGGTCCGCCCATGCGCCGATCGTCAGCGGCCGCCCGCCCACCAGCACCACCACGCACGGCGTGCCCGTCGCGGCGACCGCCGCGACCAACTCCTCCTGCCGGCCGGGCAGTCGAAGGTCGCTGCGCACCGCCGCCTCACCGCTGACCGCCGGCGGCTCCCCCACCACGACGACGACGGCGTCGGCCGCCGCGGCCACGGCGACGGCTTCCGCGAGGCCGCTGGTGTCCGGGCCGTCCGCGGGGACCCCGCGGGCGTGGGTGACGTCGGCGTCCGGCAGCGCCTCGCGCAGTCCCCGCAGGACCGGCACCGCCTCGGGGGCGCCGGGCAGCGACCACGTTCCCAGCAGGTCGCCGCTGTCGGCGAAGGGCCCGACGACGGCCAGCGAGCGGACGATGCCCGCGTCCAGCGGCAGCACTCCGTCCTCGTTCTTCAGCAGCACCATGCAGCGTCCGGCCGCCGCGCGGGCCGCGGCCCGGGTGCGGGTGCTCGGGGCGGTGATCGCGGCCGCCTCGTCGACGTAGGGCCGCTCGAACAGGCCGAGGCGCAGCTTCAGCCGCAGCACGCGGGCCACGGCGTCGTCCAGCCGGTCCTGGCGCAACGCCCCGGAATCCAGCAGGCTCCGGCCGTGGTCGGCGAAGGTGGTGGACACCATCTCCATGTCCACCCCGGCCGACAGCGCCAGCCGTCCGGCGTCGGCCTCGTCGGCGGCGTTCCCGTGCGCGATCAGCTCCCGCACGCCGGTCCAGTCGCTGACGACGACCCCGTCGAACCCCCAGTCCTGCTTGAGGATGCCGGTCAGGGTGTGGGCGTTGGCGTGTGCCGGCACGCCGCTGATGGTGTTGAAGGCGGCCATGACGGTGGCCGCGCCCGCCTCGACGGCGGCCTCGAACGGCGGCAGGTAGAGGTTGCGCAGCCGCTGCTCCGAGACGTCGACGGTGTTGTAGTCGCGGCCGCCCTCGGCGCCGCCGTACGCCGCGAAGTGCTTGGCGCAGGCGGCCACCCGGTCCGGGGCGGACAGGTCCGACGGGTCGCCGCCCTGGTAGCCGTGCACCTTCGCCACGGCGTAGCGCGCGGCCAGGTAGGGGTCCTCGCCGGTGCTCTCGGCGATCCTGCCCCAGCGCGGCTCGTGGGTGACGTCCATCATCGGCGAGAACGTCCAGTGGATGCCGTTGGAGCGCGCTTCGGCCGCGGAGACCTCGCCGTCGGTCCGCGTCACGGCCGGGTCGAAGGCGGCGGCCTGGGCGAGGGGAATGGGGAACGTGGTGTGGAACCCGTGGATCACGTCGAGGCCGAAGACCAGCGGGATGCCCAGGCGGGACTCCTCGACGGCGATGCGCTGCAGGGCGTTGCTGTTCGCGGCGCCGACGACGTTGAGCACCGAACCGAGCAGGCCCTTGCGTGCCGCGGCCTCGACGTCGGCGGTGCCGCCCCCGCCGGGGCCGGTGTTCCAGGCCCAGGCGAGCTGTTGGAGCTGCCCGAGCTTCTCCTCGACGGTCATCCGGCCGAGGAGGTCCTCGATCCGGGTCTGGTGGTCGTCGCTGGTGGCGTCGTGCGGCATGGACGGCTCTCCTGGTGCTGGGGTGGCGAACCGCTGTGGGGTTTCGGCTCGTTGGCGAACTGGTGTCGCGGCAGGGGGCGTTGCGGGTTCGCGGCCCGGGTTCACCGGTCCTCGGCCCGGGTGCGGACCGCCTCCGGCCAGGCCAGCCGGATGCCGAGGGTCTGGCTGAGCAGCCGCTGGTAGTCGGCGAGTTGGACCTGGTCGGAGCGGACCTTGCGCGGCGGCAGGGCCCGGTCGAGGCAGAACCCGACGAGGGCGCCGACGGCCTCGCCGATGGCCCACTCCACGGGGTGCAGGCGGTAGCAGCCGTTGGTGATGTGGGTGGTGCCGATGTTCTTGTTGGCCGGCAGCAGGTTGTCCGTCCGGACCGGGATCAGGGCGCCGAGCGGGATCTGGAACGGGTAGGAGTCGATGTCGATGTAGGTGCGGCCGGCGGTGGAGGGGTGCAGGTCGATCCGGTAGCTGCCGAGGCCGACGGTGTCCGGGAAGATCTCGCTGCCGGCGCCCCGGGGCCGTGCCTCGACGCCGACGTGCTGTTCGAGGACGGTGAACTCGGCCTTGATCCGGCGGGATTCGCGGATGTACGGGGTCTTGGCCAGGCCGTCGGCGGTGCCGGTGACGTCGGGGCGCAGCCGCAGGCCCGGATAGCCGGTGCCGCCGTCGGGGCGCGGCGCCTCCGTCTGGAGCCAGTGCAGGAACGACAGCGACAGGCCGCGGCTGGCCTCCAGCGCCTGCTGCCGCGCCTCGGCGCCGACGCCGAGCAGCGGCGCCTCCCAGTAGTCGATCTGGGGCCAGTTGACGACGGTGAGGTCCGAGGCGAACGCCCCGGGTGCGAACTGCTCGCGGGCCAGGATGCGCCGGAACTGCCACAGGTCGAAGTGCTGGCCCGCCGCCCGGTCGGCGCCGATCAGCGACCAGGTGCGCTCCTCGAGGGTGATCGGGACGACGTCGGTGAGGGAGAGCTGCGGGCCGGGCCAGAACGGCGCGGTGGTGGTGCGCCAGTGGTCGTAGGAGTCCGGCCGGTCGATGACGTGGTCCTCGCCGGGCCGGTGCTCCAGGGCGAAGCACCAGGACACGGCCTGCTGGTCGAGGGGGTCGGCGGTGGCGGGTGCGTGCGGTTCCCCGGTCTCGTCGCGGCCCTCGGCGCCGATGACGTGTTCCACGCCGGCCAGTTCCAGCAGGTCGCCGAGTTCGGTGGCGTCCGCGACGTAGGAGGCGTGGACGGTGACCCTGCGCCCGTCGCGCCGGTCGGCGAGCGTGACCGCCTCGACGCGGTCGCCCTCGGTGTGCGCGGCGACGGGCTCGTGGCCGGTCAGCACGGTGAGCGCCCCGCAGGCCCGCCACGGCGCCAGCATCTCCTCGATGACGGCCGCGGCCACCCGCGGCTCGTGGCACATCCGGCTGACCACGCCGAGCCCCGGGTCGAGCCGGGGGTCCTGTGCCGCCGCGGGCGTGAGCGGGTAGTTGCGGCGGTAGTAGTCGCGCACCCGGCGGCGCAGGTCGGCGTAGCCGGGCGGGCAGGCGGGGCCTTCGATCCAGGGGTGCTCGTCGGGCGGCACGGCCTGGGCGGTGAGCTGCCCGCCGAGCCAGTCGGTGGGCTCGGTGAGCACCACGGTGCGGCCGAGCCGTGCGGCGGTGAGCGCGGCCGCCACGCCGCCCAGTCCGCCGCCGACGACGAGGATCTCGGTTCGTATCTCTGCCATTGCCCAGGTACTCCTTGTGACAGGTTCTGCCGGTCGGAACGGTCGGTTCCGGCTCGGTGGCCGTGCCGGGGGGTGTTCAGGGCAGCCGTGACCGACGGACGCCGCCCGTTTGCTTGCGTGCGTGCCGGTCGGCCGCCCTGGTCAGCTCACCGCCGCGATGCTGGTGCCCGGGATCAGCGGGCACGGCACCAGCAGGCTCTCGGCCCGCTGGTCGGGGTCGTCGAGCATGGCGTGCAGCCGGTCCACGGCGATGCGGCCGATCTCCTTGCGGGGAATCTCCAGCGAGGCCCACTGCCCGGCGAGGTCCGCCGGCGCGGCTTCCAGCACGGCGACGGACACGTCGTCGGGGATCTTGCGCCCGCGGGCGGCGAGCCGGTCGCGCAGGGCCTCGGCGTGCCGCACGCTCTCCACCACGATCGCGGTCGCGGCGCCACCCGCCACCTCGTCCAGCCATGCCTCGTCGATGTCCGGCGTGCCCCGGTGGCCGGGCGAGGTGTCCGTCAGCCCGAGCCGCCGGACGGCCTCCGCGTACCCGGTGCGGCGGTCGGTGTACGGCTCCAGTTCCAGCCAGTCGCGCACGTAGCCGAACCGCCGGTGGCCCAGGGCCGCGAGGCGCTCGACGATCTGCGCGCTCGCCGACCGGTAGTCGGGGATGATCTGCGGGATCTCCGCTCCGGGCACCTCGCGGCGGCCGATGTGGACGAAGGAGTACCCCTCGTACCAGAGCCGGGCCAGCTCGCCGCGGTCGGTCGACACACCGAGCAGGATGCTGCCGTCCGCCAGGTTCAGCCGGTTGGTGCCGCCCCGGTAGATCTTGCGCTCGCCGTCGCCGCCGGCCCCGGTGGAGGTGAACAGCACCAGGTCGAAGCCGCTCTCCTCGGCCCGCTCCTCGATCCCGAGGAGGAACTCGAAGTAGAAGTCCTCGCGCGCGTGCGGGAAGACGCGCTCGAAGGTGTGGACGCCCAGCAGGTTGTTGCGCTGCTTGCGCATGGCCCGGGCGGCGGGGTTGGCGACGTAGCCCAGTTCCTTGACGGCGTCGAAGACCCGCCGCCGGGTCTCCTCCGGGATCCGCGCGGTCGCCGCGTTGCCGCTGATCACCCGGGACACCGCCGACTGGGAGACCCCGGCGAGCCGCGCCACGTCTGCCTGGCTGGGCGCCTTGCCGCGCCGTCGTACTGTCATCACGCCCCCTGAAGCGCGTCCCGCCGGGCAGCGGTCGCCGCGGCATGTGTCGTGTCGGCCAGTTCCCCGGCCCGGCCCTTGGCGTGCAGCCAGCACGTCGCCCAGTGCCCGCCGCCCAGTTCGGTACGCGGCGGGGCCTGTTCGAGGCACTCTTGCATCGCGAAGGGGCAGCGGGGGTGGAACCGGCAGCCTGCCGGCGGATCGATCAGGCTGGGCGGCTCGCCCAGCTCGTCGGCTCCCGCGAAGAAGACCTCGCGGTCTCCCACGCCACGCTCGGGGTCCGGGGAGGACTCTATGAGCAGCTTGGTGTACGGGTGCTGCGGGGACGCGATCACGTCCTCTTTTGGCCCGGATTCCACCATCTGGCCTGCGTACATCACGGCGATCTCGTCGCACAGGTAGCGGGCACTGGCGATGTCGTGCGTGATGTACAGCAGGGCCAGGCCGTCCTCGGTGCGCAGCCGCTGCAGCAGGTTGAGCATCTCCAGCCGGATCGAGACGTCCAGCATGGAGATCGGCTCGTCCCCCAGCAGGACCCTGGGCTCCACGGCGAGCGCGCGGGCGATGACGACGCGCTGGCGCTGCCCGCCGGACAGCTCGTGCGGGAACTTCGCCGCGAACTCCGCGGCCGGGGTGAGGCTGACCCGCTCCAGCAACTGCGTCATCCGCTCCTCCCGTTCGGCCGCGGACAGCTGCGGATGGTGCAGCCGCAGGGCCCGGTCGAGGTTGTAGCGCACCCGGTGCAGCGGGTTCAGGGAACCGAACGGGTCCTGGAAGATGAGCTGGACCTCGGAGTGGTAGGTGCGCCGGGCCCGCCTGCTGCCGCTCAACGGCTCGCCGCGCAGCACGATCTCGCCCCGCGTCGGTTCGTGGAAGCGGGCCAGCATCCGGGCGAGGGTGGTCTTCCCGCTGCCGCTCTCCCCGACCAGCGCCAGGATCTGGCCGGGCCGCAGGCGGACGGTGGCGTCCTCGACCGCGCGGACCACGGAGGTACGGCCGAGCGCGCCGCGGACGGTGAAGTGCTTGGAGACGTCCCGCGCCTCCAGGACGTACTCGGGTGCCTGCGCCGCCTCGGGCTGCCGGGCCCTGCGGTCCGCAGCGGACGCGGCCTCGGCCACGGGCTTGCTCATCGGGTGTCGCCTCCGTTCTCGCCGTCGTTGTCGCCGCCGTTGTCGCCGTCGTTCTCGTTGAGCAGGCACGCCGCCTCGTGCCCGGGCCCGCGGCCCACCGGCAGCAGCGCGGGCAGGCGCTCGTCGCAGCCGTCCGTGCGCCGCGGGCAGCGCGGATGGAACGGGCAGCCCGCCGGGGGGCGGCGCAGGTCGGGCGGGGTGCCGGGGATGCCGTTCAGCTTGCGCAAGGGGGCGCGCAGCGGCGGGAAGGAGTCGCGCAGGCCCTGGGTGTAGGGATGCCTGGGCGCGCCGTAGATGGCCGCCGCCTCGCCCACCTCGACGATGCGGCCGGCGTACATCACCGCGATGCGGTCGGCCAGTTCCAGCAGCAGCGACAGGTCGTGGGTGACGAAGACGACGGCGAAGCCCAGCTCCCGGCGCAGCCGCAGCACCTGGGCGAGGATCTGCCGCTGCATCACCACGTCGACGGCCGTGGTCGGCTCGTCCATCACCACCAGCTCGGGCCGGCAGGCCAGGGCCAGGGCGATCGCGGCGCGCTGGCGCATCCCGCCGGACAGCTGGTGCGGGTAGTCGCGGACCCGGTCGGCGGAGATGCCGACCAGGGCGAGCAGTTCGGCCGCCCGCGCCCACGCGCCCCGCTTGGTCAGCGAGCGGTCGTGGGCGCGCAGCACGTCGGCGAACTGGGCGCCGATGCGCATCACCGGGTTCAGCGCGTCCATCGCGGACTGCAGCACGATGGACAGCGCCGTCCACCGGTAGCGGCGCAGCTGCCGGCCGTCGAGCGCGGCGAGGTCGACCGGCGGCGCGCCGTCCCTGCCGTGGAACAGGATCTCGCCCGCGGTGGTGACGGCCGGCGGGCGCTGCAACCGTGTCAGGGCGGTGATGAGCGTGGACTTCCCGGAGCCCGACTCCCCCGCGACGCCGAGGATCTCGCCGCGGCGCAGGGTGAAGGAGATGTCGGCGCAGGCGCGCACCGGGTCGCCGCCGGTGGCGTACTCGACCGTCAGGCCGCGGACGTCCAGGACGGCCTGGCCTGCCGGGATCGGCAACGGGCGCTGCTGCTCTGCCTGGACGGTCATCGGGCTCCCCCTCCGGGCCGGGCGGTCGTGGTGGAACGGGTCAAGGGTCGCGGGGGCGCGGGGTACGCCGTCGCGGGTCGCGGGGGCGTCGGGTTCGCCGTCTCGGGTCGCGGGGGTTTCGCGTATGCGGTCGTCACGCGGCGCCCCCTGCCCGCGCCGGCTGCTTGGCCCGCCGCACCGGCACCGGGCGGGCGGCGCGCAGCTTGGGGTTGGCCAGCTCGTCGATGCCGAAGTTGACCAGGGCCGCCGCGGTGCCGATCAGGGCGATGCACAGGCCGGGCGGCACGAACCACCACCACAGGCCGCGCAGGACCGCGCTCTGCTGCTGCGCGCCCTGGATCATCGTCCCCCAGCTGATCGCCGAGGAGTCGGAGATGCCGAGGAACGCCAGGCCCGCCTCGGCCATCACCGCGCCGATCATCGCGTGCAGGAACATCGACGCGATGAGGCCGGTCAGGTGCGGCAGCACCTCGGCGAAGACCAGCCGGCGGCCGCGCTCGCCGAGCATCCGCATGGCCCGCACGAAGTCGCGGTTCGCAATGCTCATCGCCTGGGCGCGCAGCGTGCGCGCCCCGCCCGACCAGCCGAAGAAGCCGATGATCAGGGCGATGGTGGTGAGCCCGGTGCCCTGCAGGTAGCCGGCCACGATCATGATCAGCGGCAGCGTCGGCATGACGAGGAAGAGGTTCGTCAGGAAGTTCAGGGCGGCGTCCACCTTGCCGCCGTAGAACCCGGCCGGTACCCCGACCACGATCGCGATCGCCGTGCCGACCACCGCGCCGAGCAGGCCGACGTACATCGAGCCGCGGGCGCCGGCGACGACCTGGGCGAGCATGTCCTGCCCGAACTGGTTGGTGCCGAGCGGATGTCCGCCGCCGGGCGACCGGGAGATGGCGGTGGTGTCGTTGGCGCGCGGGTCCAGGCCGAGCACGCTGTGCGTCAGCCAGGGGCCGAACACGGCGAGCAGGAGGAAGAAGGCCAGGATGGCCACGCCGATACGGACTTTCCAGCTGCGGAGGAACGCGGTGCGCAACTCCCGTCACCCCCCTTCCCTGATGCGCGGGTCGAGCAGGACGTACACCGAGTCGGCCAGCAGGTTGGCCAGCAGCACGGTCAGCGTGATGAGGAAGAAGACGCCCTGCATCACCGGGTAGTCGCGCTGCTGGAGGGAGGTGTAGAGCAGGTAGCCGATGCCCGGGTAGTTGAAGACGACCTCCGTGAGCAGGGCCCCGCCGACGACGTGGCCGAGCGCCAGGGCGAAGCCGGTGAAGTTCGGCAGGACCGCGTTGCGGGCGGCGTAGCGGAGCATCACCCGGCGGCCGGACAGGCCCTTGGCCTGGGCGAGCAGCACGTAGTCCTCGCGGACAGTGGTGACGGTCATGTTGCGCATGCCCAGCAGCCAGCCGCCGAAGGCCGAGAAGACGATGGTCGCCGCGGGCAGCGCCCCGTAGTGGAGCACGCTGAGCAGGAACGAGGGCGAGAAGCCGATCGACAGGTCAGCGTTGTAGCCGCCGGACAGCGGGAACCAGTCCAGCTGGAAGGCGAAGAACCACAGGCCCAGCAGCGCCATCCAGAAGTAGGGGACCGCCGAGACGAACGTGGTGAGCGGGCTGACGACCGCGTCGAACCGGCTGCCCGCCTTCCAGCCGGCCATCGCGCCGATGCCGGTGCCCAGCACGAACGCGATGACCGTGGTGACGCCGACCAGCAGCATGGTCCAGGGCAGGCTCTGCCGGAGCAGGCTGGTGACCGGAGTCGGGTAGTTGCTGATCGAGATGCCGAGATCGAAGTGCGCCAGCTGGCCCAGGTAGTCGAGGTACTGGCGGCCGATGCCCGCGTTGGGGTTGCCGAAGACCTTCTGGACGGACTCCATGGCGCTCGGCGACATCTGCTGGCCGCTGACGGCCTGGAGCTTCTCGACGATCGCGGCGGACGGATCGCCGGGCATCATCCGGGGCAGGAAGAAGTTCAGGGTGATCGCCGACCAGGTGGCGGCGAGGTAGAACCCCAGCCGGCGCAGCAGGAACCCCCAGCGGCGGGGGACCCTGGCCCGGCGTGCCGCGGGTGCGGCGGAGACGGCTGTCGCGGTCACTTGCCCGCCTGCTTCAGGTTCAGCAGGGTGAGGGTGGCGTCGGGACCGTTGCCGGGGAAGGGCACGTAGGTGAAGTGGTCGGGGTTTGGCCAGCCCGTCCAGTGCAGCGCGTTGATCAGCACGAACCAGTAGCTGTTGTAGATCGGGCTGAACGGCACCTGCTCGGCGACGATCCGCTGCATCTGCTCGCCGGCGCTCTTCTCGACGGCCGGGTCGTCGGAGGACAGCAGCTTCCCGATCGCGGCGTCGGTCGTCGCGTCCTTCCACCGGCCGAAGTTGGTGGCGGCCATCTGGCCGAGCGGACGGTAGGCCCGGCTGCTCAGCGCGCTGTAGACGCCGGCGACCCCGGCCCCGCCGGAGGTGCTGATGGTGAGGTCGAACGCGCCGGTCTGCTGCTGCTCGTAGAGGTTGGCGCCGGGTGCGCCCACCGGCTTGACGTTGATCCCCAGGGTCTGCTGCCAGCTGCGGATCATCATGTTCGCGTACGGGTCCCACCCGAAGTCCTGGTTGAACGACAGCTTCGGGGCGAAGGACCGGCCGTCCTTGACCAGCTTGCCGCCCTTGACCTCGTAGCCGCTGAGCGCCAGTTCCTTCCTGGCGCCCTCGGCGTCGACCTGCTGCACCTTGCCGCGGTACTCGGGAAGGATCACGTCGCGGTAGATCTGGTCGACCAGTCCCGTCGGCCCGGCCTCCGTGCCCGGCCGCTGGAGCGTGGCGACGATGTCCTTGCGCGGAATCGTCATCGCCAGCGCCCGCCGTACATGGACGTCGTCGAACGGGGCCTGGGCCGTGTTGTAGAAGAGGGAGTAGGCGCCGCCGGTGGCGTACTTCTGGTACAGGTGGTGCCGCGGGTCCTTCGCGGCGTACTCCTGCTCGCCGTTGCCCCAGGCCGCGAGCGCCCAGTCCACGTCGCCGCGCACCAGCTGCGCCCGCAGGGCGTCGCCGTTGGTCGGGATGATCTTGAGCTGCTTCATGGCGAAGCGGCCACCCCAGTAGTCGCTCCTGGCGCGCAGGGTGATCTGCTGGGGCGCGAAGCGGTCGAGGGTGAAGGGGCCGGTGCCGACCGGGTCGGGGTTGGTCCAGCTCTTGAGGTCCTTGCCCGTCCACAGGCGCGCCGGCACCACCGGGACCTGGATGGAGGCAAGCTGGCTCAGCTCGCTGAAGGCGGGGTGCGGCCAGTGCACGGTGACGGTGGACGCGTCCTGCTTGGCGACGCGGTCGTACGTGGTGCCGCCGATGTTGAAACTGGGGTCCTTGAGCGGGATGTTGAGCGAGAAGACCACGTCGTCGGCGGTCATCGGCCTGCCGTCGGAGAACGTCACGTCGTCCCGCAGCTTCACGGTGAGCGTGGTGCCCGCGGTGTCGAACTCCAGGCTCTTGGCCAGCCAGGGCTTGACCTTCGCGCCGTCGCTGTAGTCGACCCGCGCCAGCGGCTCGTAGATCATCTCGGCGTTGGGCGACTTCTGGATGGCGGGGCCGAAGACGTTGTAGTTGCGGATGAACGTCGTCCCGCCGTCGGTCTTCCCGAAGACGAGCGTGCCGGTGGCCTTGCCGCCGCCCGAGGCGGCCGTGCCCCCCTTGCAGGCACTCGCTCCCAGCGGTAGGGCGACGGCCACGGCGGCGGCACGCGCGATGAAGGCTCTTCTCGTGGACATGGCTGACTCCTGGCTCCTCGTGAGTGGCGACACGGCGCGGGCAAGGGGTGCGCATACGTATGAGCGCAGATCGGTGCGCTGTCATGGCCTCTGCTTCTACGTATGACCAGGGAACGTACGCACGTTGCAAGTACGCGTCAAGACTGTGTCGGGGAGATTTTCCGGCCACCCGGAAGAGGCGCGGCGCTCAGCGAGAGGCCGCCACCGCGCCCCACCTGCGAGCCCCGCGCAGGCGGTGCCGGGCGGCGCCGGACCCGCAACGGATCGACCGTTCAGCGACGTTGACACCCCGGCGGGATCCGCCCTAGGTTGACGCACCGGCTGATGCACCCCTCAGCGCCTGTCGTCATGGCCAGGCCCCGGTCAGCCTCGCTCGGCGCCGTATCGCGAAGGGCGTGCGCAGCAATTCCCGTGCCATTCCTCCCGGATACCGGACGCGTCTCCGGATCCCCTCCGGGACCCGTTTCCGGATCCGAACCCCCGGGATGTCCCGGAATCCTTCCCAACTCCCTTTCCCTCTGGGAATCTTCCTCCGGAGCCTCCGGATGCGGTGGCCGTCGCGGCCTCGCGTGCCGCAGCACCTGGGGAAAGCCCGTCCCACCCACGACCTGAGCGGGGCCGGCCCGGTGCCTCCACCGGCCCCGCTCAACTCCCCCCGT
>Ga0123353_10007498_pt1 | contig 14762 bp, 5 predicted proteins | sample TergutLab28metaG_3_FD_92763 | JGI IMG/M metagenome (GOLD analysis project Ga0123353, IMG submission 92763) | Labiotermes labralis P3 segment gut microbial communities from Petit-Saut dam, French Guiana - Lab288 P3 | ecosystem: Host-associated > Arthropoda: Insects > Digestive system > Gut ... | reverse complement strand
TAAATAACGCGTTGTTCCTGGGTGTAGCGTTCCATGACTACTAGTCGCAAAAATAACAAATGACAGATGTTAAATTTTCAGTGCCGCCAACCTAACAGATCGACAATGACGCGCACTTTAAATCTTGCGCTCTTCTTGGTACACACTATATTATCCTTAGTTTTTCAAGTGGTCTCTTTCCATCACGTTTCCCAACCAAAACACTTTGTTTGTTCACTACTCCTCTCCCTCCTACCTATCACATGACTGCTCTTCTCATTCTGTCAACTCCTCGCCATAAAATCGTGGAAATGGCTTCAGAATGTAGCCTATTCAAGTTCAAGGCAGTGATTCCTTGTTCTGAATGTCGTAATTTTACGGATCCTGGCATGGGACACTAAATGTGATAACCCACTCTTGTAACCTGAAGGAATTTATACTTTTTTTGCTGTCATTAATAGTTAGTATTTCGTGGTCAATTTTCTATATTCATTAACGAAAATTCTTGGTCGTTAGAGTGGATAATAATATGAACTTTAAATTCATACGTTGATCAGTAGACTGTATCCCGTGGATGGCATAACTCATGGTGAATGCGTTTGCCGCGGTGTGTATGTTTGTACGCGTACATTTGTGCGTTAGTATATATGAGGCGACCCCAAGAAACTGATGCCAAAACTATGGGCATTGTCGCTGAGCTTTTGAGTGTGGGTAAGACCCTGAAGTCAAATTTGAGTTCTTTATGATGCGTTGATTTATTTGTTTAAAATTTATTGAAACATGGACTTAAGTGGTTTTTGCTGCTTTCAGCATCGTCAGTGAAATCGACGGACAAATAGAAAGAAGCCTGCATTTAATAGCTTGAATGAAATTGGCTTACACGCAGAAATATTTTTTTTCACTATATAAACACCGTAAGTGAAATTGGCTTATACGCTGAATTAAGTTATTTTCGTTGTATTATACACTGTAAGTAAAATTGGCTTAGACGCAGAGTTAATTTATATTGGCTGTGTTACACAGCTTAAGTGAACTTGGCTTACACGCAGACTGTTACATTGGCCGTATTGTACAGTGTAAGTGAAATTGACTTACACGCAGAGTTAAGTTATATTGGCTGTGTTATACAGTTTAATTGAAATTAACTTACGCGCAGTGTTAAGTTATATTGTCTGTGTTATAAAGTGCAAGTGAAATTGACTTACACGTAGAGTTAAGGTATATTAGCTGTGTTATTCAGTTTAAGGGGGGACCGCGGTAGCACAGTGGTTAAGGTGCTGTGTTACAAATCGGAAGGTCGCTGGTTCGATCCCAGCTGGTGTCGGATTTTTCGTTGACATAAAATCCTTCCGATCGCACTATGGCCCTGGGGTCGACTCACCCTCTAACAGAAATGAGTACCAGGAGTATTTCCTGGGGGTAAGGCTGACAACCTACCACCACCCTGTGCCGTTGTCACGAAATCTGGGAACCTTAATTTCCTGGAACCCTCTGGGCCACTCCAGGCCTGTAATGGGACTGCTTTACCTTTACCTTTATACAGTTTAAGTGAAATTGACTACACGCAGAGTTAATTTATATTGGCCGTATTACACAGTGTAAGTGAAATTGGCTTACACGCAGAGTTGTTATATTGGCTGTGTTACGCAGTTTAATTGAAATTAACTTACACGCAGTGTTAAGTTATATTGTCTGTGTTATAAAGTGCAAGTGAAATTGACTTACACGCAAATTTAAGTTGTTTTGGCTGTGTTATACAGTGTAAGTGAAATTGACTTACACGCAGATTTAAGTTATTTTGGCTGTGTTATATAGTGTAAGTGAAACTGACTTACACGCAGATTTATTTTGACTGTGTTATACAGTGTAAGTGAAATTGACTTACACGCAGATTTAAGTTACTTTGGCTGTGTTATACAGTGTAAGTGGAATTGACTTACACGCAGATTTACGTTTTTACACTGTGCTGCGCAATATAAGGGAAATTGGCTTACACGTGGAAATAAGTTATTTGCAATGTGTTATACAGTGTAAGTGGCTTATGCACAAAATTACGTTCTGGTCTCTGTGTTATGTACTGAAGTCCTCTTCACTGCGTTGAGCGCCGCGGGTGAGAATGGCAGAAAACAGAATCAAGGCTTTGTCGTTTAGTCGGAATAGTGTAGGTGTCTGGCTCGTGTGTATATATATATATATTTTTTTTTTTTGCTCCGTCGATTACTGAGGGTGAAATTGAGTTATAAATAGCACTGAGTTACTTTCATTGCTGTCTGTACTATGGGTTAAATGGCTCACAAGTAGAACTGCATCCTTTTCACTACGATCGGTTTTACAGTGATAATTGGAAGTCTCCCCTTTTCACTGCAGTGAGTAATTTGGGTAAGATTGACTCCCATAAATATCGCTTTTAATGATGGGAACTCTTCTAGAGTTTTAACGAGATTAGTTGAGAAGTTATTAAGGGTTGTTGGAATTTTAACTTCTTTTTTATTGCTTCAAGCCAACATAACAGTGTATATTATTGTGCCGGTCACACTTAGAGGGAAGACATCAAACTGTTTGCTTATAATAATTAAGTTTATTAATGTTGCTTGAGTTACTAAAGGCGCTTAATAAACCCATAAATAAAACTTTTATCGTATTGTATGGAAGCGAACCGGGAATTTTATTGTGTGCAAGTGTAACATGAATGGTTACATTAGGTTTTATGTGTACTACATTCGGTAAGTATGCGGTTTGTCTTACCATCTTATTTCCCTTTTCGTCGAATATAATTTGTTTTGTTAATTAACTCGACTACAAGAGTAAATTCTTGCAAGTTATTTAAATGTTGCACTTTGTATTTGAATTGATGATATATGGAATACAGAATGACATGAAATTCTTTCGACTCATTTTTGTGCAAATTTTTATAGCATAGTCTCGAATATCCGACCTTCGGTTAACCGACTTTTTCGCTTTAATCGACGTATCCATTCGACGTCCTGTTTACGGTTTTGTAGCCTGCAGTAGTGCTGCTGGTAACCATAAACTAAAACCTTTTAAAAACCTACCCCTACTGATCTACCAGTTTCGTTTCAGAACCAGAAGAGTGCTTGGATGTGATTCAGAAACTCCCCGAGGCCTGATTTTCGATGAATTTTTGTATTGTCTGACATTGTCGGTAATCAGACCACCAGTCGGCCCCGTTTAGGTCAGATGATCGGGACTCTACTGCGGTTTAAAATTCTTCAGTAGTACGGATGTAAACCCAGCACAGTCGAGCGAAACATCTGCCATGTGCCCGGAGATTCTTGTTCCGGCAATTCAAGGATTAACCTCTATTCGTTACAACCTTGTATTTTAAATCGACTAATACTGTTTTTCCTTCTAATCGGAATATCATATTTTAGAGTCCGTTAGTATACAGTACGGCATGAAGTACTTGCTGTGACAGTTCGTCGCATGTTCCGTGCATTTTCACCTCATGCTGTTATATTTATTGTCGCTGCTTGCTCTGCACGTCTGTGTACAGACAATGCTACATTTGCTGCACCGCCTGTAGTACATATTTTCATAGGGACTTTTATATTACTCATACATTGTTGTATATACGAGTATTATATATAATATGCTCTTCGCATTGCTTTTGTTTCATTTGTTTCATTCTTGTATGTCCTACGGAGATCTCCACGAGTCAATGTAATGACTTCTTTGTCCTACCCTACAGTTTGTTTTAAATCGCCTGTAAATATGTACTGTAGATGAAAAAACGTAATTAAAACATCGTAATTAAAATCCTGTATATCAGAACAAGGGCATAATACCGGTTTCTGTTTTTACAACTTAATTTAACTTGTTCTTTTATGCATTGTAGTCGTGCTGTTTGTTGTGCATCTGTTTAATCCTGTTCGTGGTTCAATTCTTTCTCATATCTCCACGCTGGCAACTGTTTCTCATGATGTTTGCGATATTTAATATTATTCTTACGACAGTAAATCGTAATTTCGTTTCGTTGATTCTGGGCTTTGTTTTCCAATCGCAGCTTTATTAATTTTTTCATTATTATGCATTTGGAATTATTATTTCATTGCCAATGCGGTTATATTTACTTACTGTTGTGTGTTATTCATTCCTTCCCATTAGTTTGTTTCTTTGTATTGTCTTTTGTGGTTATGTTTGTGTGTCTTGCAGCACATTGGGGGGGTGGGGCGATAAAGGGAATAGATAGGCCAGTAAAAGTTCAGAAACAAAAAGGAGAAGTGCTTAAAGGAAAACAGTGTATAATACAACAAAGGTAAGGATGAAATTACGAAAATTATCAAAGGTACTTCAATGGGGCCATTAATTAATAGTGATGTAAAGAATGGGGAACGATGCAGGGTCCGTGAACAGAAGGGCATAGCAGCAATATTTAGTTGAGTGAGTTTGAAAAATGATGGTCTGGATACGTGCCTCTTGAGAAACATACATAGTAACGTGCTTTAGCGGTTTTGCATGTTACTGGATAACGAGGCAGTTCATTACGGGTTCTGTATACGTAGGAAACAGGTGGATTGAAAAGCGAGGACGACTGCGCAATGAGAATCACAGTTAGTCCGCTTGCAATACTTCTTTCTTCTTTCTTAGTCTGTCCCCTTTGTACCCACTTACTGTTAAGTGTAAAGGATTATTGTTGCACTTGATCACAGTCAGTAACACACAGTCGGTAAGACTTCCCTGGATGAGTGTTTGGCCCGAAGCAGCGACCTCTCCCTGACACACAATACAAATAAACAAACATTCATACCCCCTGCGGGATTAGAACCCGCAGTCCCAACAAACGAGCAGTCGCAGACCCGCGCCTTATTCCGCGCGGGCACTGGGATCGTCTGGCTTGCAATAGTGTACTATATTTTTTATACATTTCTCTATTAGAAGACGTATACATGCTACGGGGGGGCCAGGACGGCGTAGTCTGTACAGTTTTTTGCTAAGGATTGGACTGTCCGGGGTTTGAATTCGGTGGGGGCAAGATATCTCCTCTTGTCTATACCGGTCGTGGGTCCCACCCGACTTTATTTATAATGGGCACTGGGGCTTTGTCCTGGGGGTAAAGAGGCCGGGCCTTGACATAAACCACCAATCCCCATCGAATTTCGAGGCTGAGTTTGCATTGAGCTGTTCCCCAGCTCCCCTTGTATGCATGTTCTGGATTGGCCTTTACCGTGAAATTTTACTGGTACAGTATTTGAGTAATAGCAGTGGCTTGTACTTGGAATTCTGTGATTGCACTAACATGTTTAGTGGGTTTGATACTTTATGTATTACGCCCTTTACTCTCTTCACTTCAGTAAGTAATTCACATACTGTTAATACAACTTTACTCGAATATTGGTTGTGTGTATCTCACGTCTGTGAATTTAATATATTCCAAAATCGAATTCGCGTCTCAGCATATGTTTAAGCAACTTAAATTTATGGATTCAAGTGTCCGGGATGTTACGCTGTGACGAATATTAAACAGTTACCGACGTTTCGGTGTTTAGCAATGCAAGATGAATTACTGCTAGACCCTGATGTTGGAAACAGGACGATCTTCTGAAACGTCAGTGACGTGTTATTGGTCGATACGATCGATGTAGTGTCCCAGAAAATCTCTTTTCGTCGGCGCCTCCTTGAGAACGTCAGAACTCGCCGAAGTTAAGTTTCAGTGCCGGTAGCGTCTGTGCACTGTAATTTTTAAAGTCTGCATTTTTAAGGAACCTAGATATGAGCTGAACACAACATATGTTTGATATGATTCGTAAATATCATAGAAGGTTTTAGTAAGTCGATTGTAATGCCTTTTCGCTGTTTGAGAAGGCCGCTGCTCGCCATATAACAGTTTAACATTAAAATCATTGACACCCAAGGCAGTAATTAGACATATTTTAACGCACGGATATAAAATCCAGGTTCTTTTGTTCTGATGTACGTTGTGTGGTGTCGGTCTGGTCGTGTTTTGACAATACTGAACATAAGGAAATCCACGTGATTACAAAATCTGTATGGTAATGTTGAGGACCTCGTATTAATACGAATTACGTAGTAGTGTTACCAAAATTCGTTGTACTGGAGACGTTAAAAGCGATGTTTCCTGCGCGAAGTTGTATTACACATGGTACTCCCAAAAGAAACACTGCAGCTGCGGCAGGTGTCTGGCTTCCTACAGTAGTCAGTGGGACATCAGCACAACACGATCAGACATGGTCAGTCGTTATTTCTCGTATTAAAAAATCTATCTTATTCGTAAAACTTTTTCGTGTCTTCCTGATCAGTGCAGCTCCCGTGTTTGTGTGTGTCGTTCTGCTACATACGGCGTTCAGTCTGTGTTCCACTTCTTATACACGGGCCCCAACAGCCGTCAGTAGCAACTACCACTCGCACTTCTGTGTTTGCGTTCGATGTTCATATTCACTGCAGATAGTCTAACAAAGTAAAGTTTCAACGTACCATCTGTCATCCTGGGTCCAGAATTATGTGGGTTACGTAGAATTCGACACAAATATGTGTATGCGCGGCGCAGACTATAGCGGTGGATATGCGGTAACGTAAGGGTATTTGGACTCGTATGTAGGACGGGTCTCAAAATTGTCTAATGTGAGTGAAGCTTACTTAAGGTAATACAAGTGCGTTGAAAGTCTAACGTACAATGTCTAGGCGAAATATGGTATTTTAAAATGGAGTACGTAAATGTACATTTAAATGCAAAACAATTGTGAAAATTAACTGACAGTCAGCCAAAATCAAAATAGCTGCACAAAATTTGGTATCGGCCCGAAATACTGAGCGGTATCGAAATCCCAAAAGTATTATGGACGCTGATACTTGGGAATGAACGTAAAACTATGAGATTCTTATTTCTCTAGAGGCTCCTAAACTATATACACAAGTTTTATTTCCAACTTCCGCACAAATCTTAGTTTTTATGCTTCGACATATTGCGGCAGCCGTCATCAGGCAGCTAGAATACGGCAAAAACACAAGCAGCGTATCGTGTAAGTAAATGGTAAACATTTAAACAAAAAGCAATTGATGTACAGTAGTACTGAAGATTATTCAGGTGAAAATACAGGTGAAATATGAAAATACATTGTATATTTCTCAGTATACAATCATGCGCAACCAAAGTAAATGTTTTAATATTTGTTTAGGCAACAAGTTTCCGCTTGAAAAAGCCATCATCATAACTTTTCTTTTAGGAATTTTCATTAAGGACAAAATAGTGGAGAGAATTACAGTAGGCTTTTAAAAAACGTATAGAAACGAAAAACGCGGGCGGTAATATATTAAAAAATATATTTTATACTTTTTTTTAAAAAAAAGTATTTCATTTCTTTCTACTATTTTTGTGCAATTTGTAAATGGTGAGCTCTCACGTGTGTATGCACGTTGAATGTTCTTAAAAACAAAGGCCTGATGATGGTTTATGTCAACCCGAAACCTTTGGCTTAAACAAATCTAAAAAAAAATTCTTTGGTCATGTACGCTGTGAAATATGTACTGGATCGACAGCATAACGGGATGCATATTCTGAAGGAGTATTAAAATGTAATTGTGTAGTGGTAATGGTTGATGGTTGTTGTTTATTGTTATTGTTGTTGTTGTGGTGGTGGTGGTGGTGATGATGATGATGATGATGATGATTACTTCGCCCTTATGTGTGTGTGAAATGCGTATTGTCGTGTATGTCCTGCAGTGGAATTTAGACTGGTAACAGTCATTTTTCACAAATTATTAAGATATATTTACGGCACAGATGGTAGATGATGAACGTGTTATACGTTCATCATCTACCATCTGTGCCGTAAATATAACTGCTGAAGAGCGATAACTTTCATCATGATAGCGAGCATGTGATATTTGTTCTTTTTCGATTGCCTGGTAGCTTTATCCTCTACATTCCTCACCAAACATCATTCGGGAGATCATACCAATAAGAATGAGATGAGTGGGGAATGTGTCACTTATGGGGGACGATAGAGGTGCAGACAGGTTTTGGATAGTTAGACCTGATGGAATGAGACCAATTGGAATGCCTAGGCCTAGATAGGAGGATAGTACTAAAATGGATCTTCAAGAAGTGGGATGGGGAAGCATGGACTGGATTGGTTTGGGTTAGGATAGGGACGGGTGGCAGGCGCTCGTGAATGCGGTAATGAACCGTCGGGTTCCATAAAATGCGGGGAATTTCTTGACTAGCCGAGTACCTCTTAGCTTCTCAGGAAGGACACTGCTTCGTGCAGATAATTAGTTGGTTAATTGCCTGGCAGGTGTCTTATGCACTAGATTCCCAGTCAACTTTCAAAGCGGACACCGAAGAGAGACGTACAAAACGCAGACGGGCACTAATGCGGTGGAATGGTCTTCCTCAAACTGAACGATGTCTCACTGAATGTCCTTACGTCGGTACGTACCGCAAGATGAAGGGGATGGCGATGATGGATTCTCAAAATATCTTTAGTTCCGTGACCACTTCTGTTCGGTCAGCGAATTGATACGAAATGGGTAAAATGTGAGAGGTGAAGGTAAAGCTGTCTCCAAGAAGACAAACAAAGGTAGTATAAGTATAAGTATAGCCTTACTCATTCTTAACGTCCGCTCTAGATGGAGTTGAGTGGTCAGCGTCACGCGTCGGCTGCTTCAGCCCCGGAACAGAATCGTATACACTGTGCAGGAGGATGGATGGTCCGCAGTAATGGTCGCGACCTTTGTGGAGAATGATTTCATCTCCATCCCCTGCTGGGATTCGAAACCCTCGTTGTTCGCCCGTAGCCTAATGAGCTTTAAAAATTTATTTTCCAGGACTTTTTTTTTAATTTTGTATATAGCACTTTTCCCTGCATGTCAGCAAATTTCGTCGTTCATTTTCCGAAGTACGTTGTAGAATTACTAATTAACCAGCACTTCAGACCATTGCCCTTCTGGAGACTATAGTGGTAAATCTTCTTGCCAGTAAGTGAACCGCATTTAACAGAATCCGAAGTTCCTTTTTCACAAAAATCCGCCACCTGTCTTTATTCTGAGCCAAATGAGTACAACCCATAGTCTTCTAACCCTACTTCTTCACAGTACATATATACTAATATTTTCCTCCGATCTCTGCAATGGTCTTATTATGGTCTTCTTCCATTTGAGTTTACCCACCACAGTCCTGTCGTACTGTTATGTTTGTGTTTTTTCCACTGATATGCTGCCGTATGTTTGTGTTTATGGCCCGAACTAACGATGCTTTTCATGCTTATTTGGGCTGCAGCTCAGATGTCGGTATGTTGAGGGTGAAAGACCAGCTCTGCTATCCTGCTAGAGTAGGCACATCCCCCCGCATAAGACCACGGTAAGCATTTTGAATGGAACTGGTGGGTCCCAGAAACGATGTTTCATATTGGCCAAGATACCTTCCTGCTACCAGAATAGCACGGCAGGCATCCAGCCCTTGACCACTTACATTAATGCCTGCGCCTTTCGCTTCATAATGCTGTATGACGTGTAATTTAGAATTAATATGGCGTCACCGTCAAGTAGGAGAAGTTTGGTCCTAATACATTTTACATGTATTTGTATGTCTAATTGCACGATTACGTCACTGCGTGGAGCAGAGTGCTTACTGAGAAGCTGACAGCCACCTTGTATGGAACCGGAAGGGTAATCACAAGAGCTTTCATGTTTCACTTCTAATACTTTGCGCAGTCTTTGAGATTACGAGGGTTACGGGCTAGATGCTCGGGGAATTGTGGTTCGATTCCCGAAAGAGACAAAGAGATTCTTCTCTTCTCCAAATCTTCCATACCGACTGTGGGGTTTATTCAGCCTCCTGTTCACTGGATACTGGCGACTGTGCGCCGGTTAGTGGTTTGGTTGGGATGTGGCCTGGGTGTCTAAAGCTGACGACTCACCCTTATTTACTGCTGAGTTTTAGGAGTGCGTGGTTCTACGTATAATGCAGTCCCATCCCCACCCCAAACCCTACCCCACCTCCCATCTACCATCATGGCGTGCGCACTTTCATTTTATTACTTTCATAGTTCTCTGTTTGCTTGGGGTATTTACGCTTCAGCAACTGGAGTGTGGTGCTGGAGAAGAATGGGGAAGATAAGTTGCACCGATCATGTTAGAAATGAAGAAGTGTTATAAGGAGTCAAAGAAGAGAGGAATAACCTATGTACAATACAAAGATGTAAGGATGAAGCACGTTATTGAAGGAAGGCTAGAGGGAAGCATAGAAGTGACGGGAAAACGAGGGAGAAGATCCAAGCAGCTACTGGATGACCATAAGGAAAAGAGAGGAAACTCAATTGAAAGAGGAAGCACTTGATGGCATTCCGTGGAGCACTCGCTTTGGAAGAGACTGTGGACCTGGCGTGAGACTGACTACGGAGTGAATGGACTGGGATGTTAGCAAGTTATTGAAGATTTGGCTTAAAATTTATAATTTGTGGTCACTGTCTAAGGACATTATCTTCGTACGCATTTAATATTTTGTCAAATATTTGCTACACATAGAGGGTAGGTATAACAACGGTAGTGTAGATGCCTTTAAATAAAAACGCGTCAGTTCAGTAACCATGATGCTGTCTCCCGCTGTATAAGCATTCCGTCTCTTTTTGGGCACGGTTTTATCTTTCTTGAACCTCTACCCAGAACAGTGCACGTGATCGTATTTCGCCGCGTCACGTCGTTCCGTTCCGTGCTACAAGCTTCTTAAGTTCCAGTGGATTTTATTGAATATTAGTTATTGCCAGTAACGGATAAAGGCATTTTTCTGGAATGTTAGTGTAACGGAGTATTACAAATTGTAAGTTTCGTTATTGCTCTGCGAAAAGCATTCTATAGCAGATTTAAATATTTACTGAATTATCTGTAAGTATTCCCAAGTCAAGTCACGCAGGATGTCTGTGCAGCATTTCTTCGTCTCTATGATACTAAATTTAATTTGATATAAGGTTTTGCAATATAACGTGTCGGATAACTACTAAACATAATCGAGCGCACATGTTTTAGCGATAAACGGACGAGCCTCTTGCATGTTGCCTGATTATTTCTAAATGCTGCTCCTCCACAAGAGGGTTTTGTAGCGAACGTATTGATGCTTCTGTAGTCGCAGTGAAATTCCCTTTTCGTCTGGTAATGTGACGAACCCTTTCTTCGAGACTCTCCGCTGACATTACACATCAGTCAGAGGGCTACCTTCCAAATTTACTCTCGCCAGATTGCTCCCTGGTCTCATTAAGGACTTGCTTAAACACAACAAATGTTAGACTATTACGTAGTTTAAGTACTGAATGATTATCTGACGGAATAGTTAATGGGTCCCTTTTTTCTCAAAGTAGGGAAGAAATTGCGTTATAGTTTTGCCCGCATCGTGTTGTTAAGATACATTGTCACCGTCCTTGGAGGGTACAAGCGATTTTTCTCTACTTGAAAATCTTCAGACTAGGTGTTGGGCCGAGCCAACTAATGAAATTGGTGTCGGGGGGGGGGGGGAAGACGGTTTTTCTCCCAGGATGAAGTACGGGGGCGTAAAACTCACCACTCGCCTCCGCTTTGTGCCAAAGTTACGAATGTAGAGCTATAACTTCTCTCCCCCATACACCTTCATGTCTGCACAGAGACAGCCTTTACCTTGACTGTCCTTATAAAATGGCGGAGGTCACCTTCGTGTGAAATATCTGAACACGCCTCTAAGCGATTTTCAGCATGGTGTCTATTTGAACTGCACGTCGTTCGGAAGCAGATAAACTCGTATGTTTGAGCCACGTAGATCTAGTTTGCCTAATGAAACCCCAGTCCTGGCTCTGATACGAATACACACAGACAGCGAGGAGAGTTGAAAAACGGGATGTAAAGTGATTCATTTACTTTCTTCCGAACCGTAACGTGCTCTCTCATAATGGGATTTCCTGCTTTCCCGCTGTAATGTTACTTTCCATATCTGGAATCAGAATCAAAACGCAGCCATTTTTTCTTCGTCGTCGGTTCCACTACAAGGGGTCGTGTTGACCACACTGAAAGCAAAGAGATCAACATTGGTTTTAACGCGTAAAACGCCGGAACCGAAATGTGTGGCCGTTTAGTCCGGAGGGACAGCTGGAGCAAATACTGCCTCTTAACCATTCCGTCAGCAGTATTGCGTGTCCATTACGTTTTATGAGTTTTTTGCACAGAGTGCATAAAATGAACGTGTGAAGGGATGTAGAATCTCTCTGTCATTCCTCGTGTTCAATCGTCGAACCGTTAGAGGAATTTCGATTAAAATTCGGTAATATGTCTGTGTTCTAATGTCTAGGGCTGAAGTTAATTTCCATATTATGGACCTCCGGCATATGTTGGTAGATGAGAAGTCCACAGACTTTTTGGAGAAAACTGCTACGTCAAATACATTTTTCTAAAAACGCCACGTGGCATATAAAGCTAGATGTAAAATAAAGCCTATGTCATTATTATCAGATTTTGAGTCTTTTTTTGGGCGCCTTCGCAAAAGCGCGAATAGCGCTTTTTGGCTTCGTCGTATGTGTACGTCCGTCTGTTTCGGTCTCTCCTGTTGTATCAAATCCGATCGCACTGAACGTATTTGCGTTAAATTAGTCATTGAAGTCTTTGATTAAGATCAATCGAGAAGATCCAGGATTTATTAAATAGAAGAAAAGTATCTGGCACATTTGTTGAAGTGGCGAGTATTTTCTGACCCTTTGCTCAGTTATTATGCGTGTTTAAAAGTAAATTCTAAGACCGCCTGTCGTTTTTATACTCTTCTATGGTCCGTCAGTTGAGATGCGCTGGGTGACGGACTATACGTAAGAATTGTTTCTCTTGTATCGTGATTTTTGTACCAAGTTACGTGAGAATTAGTAGGGTGACCCAAGAGTTATTAGTTGGTGCTCACGACAAACCTTCTACTTTCAGAAGCCGGGCTGTTTAATAAAGAGGGATAAAATAAGATGTACAAAATGTCTGCCTGCTTAATTGAATGTTAAGTCCTATCTTGAATATGTTAGCGTTAATGAATCACTTGAGTCGTTCATATGCACACCCTTTTTAATATACAAGGAAATGTATGTAGCTAGTTTTTGTGCTTTCAGGGGGTGAATTGGAGGGAGGTATTTCGCTATCTGAATGAAAGGTTGACTGCAGACATTTGGCGTGTTGTAACTACTTTCATTACGGCTTCGCTTTCATTATAATAACGTTAGAAACACGTTTATTTTATAATATTGCTGTATATATAAATAAAATACGAATGTACTGTCATATGCTTGCTGTGCGGTACTGTTATTGCGTGTCGTTATCTGTGGCATAATGTTCGACCGTAACCTGTGAGTGAATCACAAAATGGAGGTCCCGTACTACTTACATGACACATAAATACGGACCTATCGCTACAGTTGCAATTAGAGTGCACTGCATAATGTGTCTAGTGTTTTTTTACCACAGTAACGATATTAACGTTGGTCATACGGTAATGTATAATGCTTACACTTTTAGGATGTCTTCTGCTTTGTCATAATACAAGAAAATAATTTTAATTTGAGGTTTGTTTGGAACATGTGTTTGTGATTTGAATGTTCTGTGGACTATAATATTTGAGAAGGACCTTCTGAGCTATATTTGTGGGGCTGAGTCCAATAGCAGTGCGGCGGTGGTGAATACTGAAATTTGCGATTGGCTGAAGAACATAGAAAATTGTAGTTTAGTGAAGTTAATGGATTACAGCGGGCTTGTCATTTTGCATGAATGGTTGTTTGCGAATCTATGCCCACTGCAACTTAGAAAGAAGGAAATGGTGTCGCAAGTATGAAGCTGCAATGGAAAGACAGTGTGGATGATGGAAAGATCGTTGGGGAAATGAGACTGAAAGTTATGGTCCTGAACAACTAAATCTTGAAAAACTCGTCCTGTAGGCAAATGTTCCCTATAACGTCGTTGATGATGGTGGGACCATAATATGAAGAAATTCGTTTGTTCTGTCCAAGCAATTCGTGTTGTCTCTTACAGTGTCCACGCGGAATTTTAAATTTAGAAGCACCCAGAATTAGGAAAGTGTTACAGACCATGTGGGGTTTTTCCTTCCAATTGGACCATTTGTAGGAATAAAATGTACGAGTGCCGTAATGAGGTACCTAATATATATGGCCGGACGGGACAGTTAATGGCTACTTACTCTCAGAATTTTAATTCATACTTTAGAAAGTGACAACAAAAATTGTAATGGTTTTCGTAGAGTGAAAAAAATAGTGAACGACCAGAAGCATGGGTAATTTCACAAGACCGCGTGCTTTTATGTTACAGTCTTAGCGCGAGTCTCACAAACTGTACGGCTCTCCTACCTCAGTCACGTGTTAGCAGCCACCATGTTTCACAGGCCAAATGTCCACCTCTACATTCCCACTTGCCGCAGCTACGCAGGATAATCAGCACTGATCATGTTCTGCTCGTATTCTGGTTACTGGTGTGTCATCGGGCACGAAAGGTCCGCAAGAATTACTGGCACCTCCACCGCTCCTATTGCACAAGCACATTGATCTACGTGCACGCGACTTCGCGCACTGTCCCTACTTGTGAGATGAGTCTAGGCTCGCGAACTGTAGCTATGCCTGAAACTGGAGACTTTATGGAATCACTCGATCCATAAACTGAGAGTCCGGACACCGTATAAATTGTCCTACATTTTAAGTCGTGGGTTGTGTAATTGCCCAGGGACGGGAGAGTGGTGACCGTTATAAACCGTGCATGGCCCAAAAGAAACTACCAAATGTACACGATGGAAGAAGATGGAAGGGACGGAC
>Ga0123353_10007497_pt1 | contig 14762 bp, 12 predicted proteins | sample TergutLab28metaG_3_FD_92763 | JGI IMG/M metagenome (GOLD analysis project Ga0123353, IMG submission 92763) | Labiotermes labralis P3 segment gut microbial communities from Petit-Saut dam, French Guiana - Lab288 P3 | ecosystem: Host-associated > Arthropoda: Insects > Digestive system > Gut ... | reverse complement strand
GCTTAATAAAAAAATGCGATGTCCCGTAAATGAAACACCGCATTTTTTCTAGCAAGGACAGGACTCGAACCTGCGACCTCCGGGTTATGAGCCCGACGAGCTGCCAACTGCTCTACCTTGCGTCGTGTCTAAACAACTTACAGATTTTATCCGGCTTTGTCAAGCGTTGTTTTGTGCGTTTTCTTCAGTATTCCAGTTGTTGCGAATTGTAATCATTGATGAAGCCAGAGCGGAGAAGGCAATTAAAAGCGCCACTATGGAAGGAAGGCCCGGTATAACAATCATTAAATTGTAAATACCATGAATAACTGTAGCGGTAATGAGGCGCATGATTGATTGAATAGGTTTGGAACGGAACATTACTGCGGCCATACCCACGCGGGAACCGCAGGCGGCGTGCAGGGGAGCGGTGGTAACGGCACGCAACAGCAATACGCCGGTATCTGAGGCGGCATATGTGGCGCTTTCGAGAATGGCAAAACCAAGACCGGCTACAAGCCCGGTTGCGGCTCCTTTATTTACGGCAGACCAGGAATTCTCGTGATATGAGGTTTGCATAATGCGGCGGCTTACCATAAAAAAAACAAACAACATCAACAAGCGGCTTAATTCTTCAGTAAAGGCAATGCGGATAAAAACATGATAAAAAAATTCCAGTCTGCCGCCTGCATAGATTGAGAAATTCAGGAAATCCTGCAGGATAAGGGCTGGAAAAAATGCGGCAGCTCCGGCAAGCATCGCAAGCAAAAACCAGACAATCGAAAATTGATATTTGGAAAGGCGAAACCAGATATATATTAAAATCACAGGAATTGAGGAAATAATCAAAATTATCAATAATACCCATGAACCATACATGAACTGTATTTTATCAGATTTTTTTACAGGTTAAAACCCATTTTTTCATAAAACTAATGTCCTGTTAAAAACAGGACGCTAACCCGAACCAAGAGTTCGAAGTTTTCAGAACAAGCTCATTTTTCTGAGGCAAGCCTTGCCGCTTTTACGATAATATCCTTAAGGTACCGGCCTTCCCTTTCTGTAAGACCGGCGCGGGAAAAAATGTCATGTAAAAAACGGCTCTGCATGTCCCTGTTTGGGTACCTGTAAAACCCCACATTTGCCAGAGTATCTGTAATTGATTCTACAATTGCGGAAATCCCCGTTTGACTCATGGCTTGCCATTCTCCCTTTACCGGGTTTTGGGCTTCCAAAGCCAGAAAAAGTTCGTAGGCATATATTTGTACCGCATGGGACAGATTGAGTGAAGGGTGGGTCTCAGAAACGGGGATATGGGAAGCAAAATTACAGAGTTTCAAATCCGGGTCTTCAAGGCCAGTTCTTTCATTGCCAAAAACAATGGCCGCAGGGCCAGGACGCTCCGCAAGCCAAGCGGCAAGGGTACGAGGGGTCATGGAGATATTCTTGCGGTTATGGCCCCTGCGCCGGGTAGTGCCGACCACAATAGAACAATCGGCGACCGCTTCAGCCAGATTGTTATGAATCTGGACATTCTCCCAAATGTCAAAAGCATGAACTGCTCTTGTAATGATTTTTTCGGTATCCAGCGGTGTGTCATTAGGGACGAACCGCAGCTCTGAAAGGTCCATGTTTTTCATGCACCGGCAGACCGCCCCTATATTACCAGCTTCTGAAACCTTACAAAGAATTATCTTGACATCCTTTAGAAACATCCGGAATTATACCATAAGAACCCTAAAAAAGTGAGAGTATTCCAAAATTGACGGGTTTTGGGCAAGCTCACGTTAATATTGACAAATATTTATTCAATTTGTAATATATAATGATATTATTTTCTTTGCAGTTTGCGAAGGAGGCTTTTTACTATTGACTGTGATATGAAAGATAAGGATGTTCTATGGGTAATAATGATATAGTTCCCGGGTTTGATGATGAGAAAGATGATAGTCTGAAAATAAAGATTGATAAAATCGATGATGCACCCAGGTGTTTACAATTAACATTAACAGGATATATAGACACATACAATTCTAATTTTTTCCAAAAGCGTGTTCAAAAAGCCATCGAAGGCGGTTTTGTCAGGCTGATTTTCCAGTGCAGTGGTTTGAACTATGTTTCATCCACAGGCATTGGTTCATTTACTACCTTTCTAAAAGCGGTTAAACCGCAGGGCGGAGACCTTGTTCTACTGGACATACAACCAAAAGTTTATGAGGTTTTCCAGCTGCTTGGGTTTTCTCAATTTTTTAATATCAGGGATAATATTGACGATTCGATTACTTTTTTCAACTCGGACCAAACAACCGAAAAGCCTTCAATTTTTCCAAAGGTTGTTTCCTGTCCTCTCTGTAATAAAAAACTTAAAGCGGTTAAACCCGGGCGTTTCCGCTGTTCGGAATGTAAGAGTATTCTTGCGATTGACGAAGCTGGACAAGTCTTGTTAGGATAGGGGAAAATATGGCAGACAGCAAAATTGAACAATATTTAATCGATCTTATGCTTACATACCAGCAGATCGACTCAAATCTTTATCTTCTGGATGATGAAGATCACTCTTTGCAGGGAGTGGCAATTATGCAGGCTGAACCTCTGGTAATAATCAGGGCGGAAATCATGGATGTTCCAAAAAACAATCTTTTGGAATTGTATAAAAAGCTGCTCGAACTTAATGCTTCTGATGTAATCCACGGCGCTTATGCATTGGAAAAAAATAAAATTGTTTTGGTAGATTCTCTGCAATACGGTACTATGGATTTTGAAGATTTCCGGGCTTCTTTGGACTCTTTCAGTTTAGCCCTGACTCAGCATTATCCAATTCTTTCAGTTTTTAGAGATAAGCCGGCCTCCTCAGCCGGAAAGAACTAATTAAAAAGGGAGCTTGATATGGGTATCTTTTCACGACTTAAAACCCTTATAGCTGCAAATGTAAATGCGTTAATCGGCAAGGCCGAAAAGCCTGAAAAAATGTTGAATCAGCTCATTATTGAGATGAATGAACAGTTAATCGAGTCCAAAAAAGCTGTCGCTATGGCTATTGCGGACGAGAAAAAACTGGAACGGGAAAAAGATAACCAGTTTGCCCAGGCCAAGGATTGGGAACGTAAAGCAATGCTTGCTGTTAACAGCGGTAAGGATGATCTTGCCAAAGAGGCCTTATTACGCAAGCAGGAATACGATAATGCCTCAGCAGAGTACCAAAAACAATGGGAAGCCCAGAAATCTTCGGTAGATCATCTTAAAGAAAGCCTGAAGGAACTGCAAAACAAAATTGAAGAAGCCCAGCGTAAGAAAAACCTGCTCATAGCAAGGGCAAAAAGAGCCGAAGCCCAACAGAAAATTCAGGATACTATTTCTAATGTATCCGGCAACCGCAGCGCTTTTGACGCCTTCGACCGTATGGCCGCAAAAGTTGACGAGATGGAAGCCTTGGCAGACGCATCCAAAGAACTGCAGGATCTAAACAATAACACCAGTCTGGAAAAACGTTTCAAAGAGCTGGAAAAATCAGATTCTTCGGCCGATGCTTTACTTCTGGAACTCAAGGAAAAAATGAAGGCTTTGCCGGAAAAATAACGTATTTTTACCCGGCAGGATATATTTTTCCACTGGTTTTCCACAGGGTAAAAATATTAATATTATTGATATTTCAGTAAATGACATAGATAACTCTAATTTTTAATTCATGTAATTCCTTACTACATAAGGAATTAGCTCCACCCGTTATTTGAAATTCTTTTATTCATTACAGGATTGTATAGAAATTAATACACCCATTGGTTTATTCAGGTTATATTCACAAGTTTTCCACAGGCGTTGGCTTTACAAATGCAAAAATATATGCTGACACTGTAAAGGAATTTATAAAATATACATTTCTACTTGAAAATATTAGCAAATACTGCTATCTTTTGCCATATACATGCATATTTTGCGTATTTTAAGGAGTTATTGAAAATGAGCATTGGAACCGGCAGAATGCGAAACATCGGAATCAGCGCGCACATCGATTCAGGGAAAACCACCCTTTCAGAACGTATTCTGTTTTACAGTAAAAAAATTCACGCCATACACGAAGTCCGGGGCAAGGACGGCGTTGGCGCTACTATGGATCACATGGAACTTGAACGGGAGCGTGGTATCACGATTCAATCTGCCGCGACCCAAGTATCATGGAAAGATTACACTGTCAATGTAATCGACACGCCGGGACACGTTGACTTTACGATTGAGGTTGAACGCTCCCTGCGGGTGCTTGACGGCGCGATTCTCGTGCTTTGCGCGGTGGGCGGGGTACAGTCCCAGTCCATCACTGTTGACCGCCAGCTCAAGCGCTACAATGTTCCGCGCATTGCTTTTGTAAACAAGTGCGACCGTACCGGCGCCAACCCGTTCAAAGTACGGATGCAATTACGTGAAAAACTTGGCCTGAATGCAGTGATGATTCAAATCCCTATCGGGCTTGAAGATAAACTTGAAGGAGTTGTAGACCTGATTACAATGAAGGCTGTCTACTTTGACGGGCCGCAGGGGGAAACAATCCGCCATGCCGAAATTCCTGCACACTTAAAAACCGATGCCGAAAAGTACCGTGAGGAATTGCTCGATTCAATTTCCATGTTTTCTGACGAACTTGCGGAAAAATTTCTTAACGGCGAAGAAATCGAAGAAGATATGATTCATGCTGCAATTCGCAAGGGGACTCTTGGTGAGCAGTTTGTCCCTGTGATGATGGGTTCAGCTTACAAATTCAAGGGGATTCAACCATTGTTGGACGGAGTAACCCATTATCTTCCAGATCCTTCAGAAGTAAAAAATTATGCTCTTGACCTTGATAAAAACGAAGAAAAGATGGAACTCGGCTCTGATGAAAAAAGCTCAACCGTTGCCCTTGGTTTCAAACTGGAAGATGGTCAGTACGGTCAGCTGACGTATGTGCGGGTTTATCAGGGCAAGATCAAAAAAGGCGAAGAACTTGTAAACACCCGCTCAAGAAAAAAGTTTAAGGTTGGCCGTCTTGTGCGTATGCATGCGGACAGCATGGAAGATATTAACGAAGGTTTTCCCGGCGACATTGTTGCGCTGTTCGGAATTGAATGCGCAAGCGGAGATACATTCTGCGGCGGAAACCTGAACTATGCAATGACATCAATGTTTGTGCCTTCGCCCGTTATCTCGCTTGCTGTTAATCCAAAAGATAAAAAAAGCGCGGATCAAATGGCAAAAGCATTGAATCGCTTTACCAAGGAAGATCCTACTTTTCAAACTTATGTCGATGCTGAATCAAATCAAACTATTATCAGAGGGATGGGAGAACTTCATCTTGAAGTGTACATCGAGCGTATGCGCCGTGAATATAAATGTGATGTAGAAACAGGTATGCCGCAGGTTGCCTACCGTGAGACAATTACACAGAAGGCAGAATTCAACTATACCCATAAAAAGCAGACCGGCGGCGCAGGCCAGTTTGGACGGGTAGCGGGTTATATGGAAACTTATATGGACGGCGATTACGAGTTTGTCGATATGATCAAGGGCGGTACAATTCCCACCGAATATGTGCCAAGCTGTGACAAGGGCTTTAAGGAAGCGATTAAAAAGGGCAGCCTGATTGGATTCCCAATCGTCAATATTCGTTGTGTCATTAACGATGGACAGAGCCATGCTGTTGATTCTTCGGATATTGCCTTCCAGTCGGCGGCAATTGGCGCTTTCCGTGAGGCTTACAACAAGGCAAAGCCTGTCATTCTGGAACCAATCATGAAAGTGTTTGTGGAAGGCCCGACCGAGTTTCAGGGAAACATTTTCGGCTCAATTAATCAAAGGCGTGGTATAATTGCATCGTCTGTTGAAGACGGGCATTTCTCCCGTGTGGAAGCCGAAGTACCCTTAAGCGAAATGTTCGGCTATTCTACAACCTTGCGCTCTCTTACTCAGGGAAATGCAGAGTTTACAATGGAATTTGAAAAATACTCAAAAGTTCCCCAGAGTGTTTCTGAGGCGCTTATTATTGAAGCTGAAAAAAAGAAGAAGGATGCCCGGTAACGGCGAGGAGAAAAAATATTATGGTTTTAACTGAATTAATACAACGCAGTCCAATTCGCATTTTTGAGCAGTCCATTCACGGCGGACTGAAAGCCGGAGAAATTGGAGTTATCGCCTCTCTTACCGGAATAGGAAAAACATCGGTTCTTGTACAGCTTGCTATGGATAAACTTCTTCAGGGGAAAAAAGTTATACATGTTTCTTTTACCCAGCATAATCAATATGTTCCTTTATGGTATGAAGATATTTTTGCTGAATTTACCAGCAAAAAGAATCTTGAAAACGCTGCGGAAATAAAAAATGAATTGGCTAAAAACCGTGTATTGATGAATTTTAATCAGGATGGAGTAACAATAGAGCAGATTATCAGAAGTTTACGGGCAATGATTATTGAAGGCGGTTTCAAGGCTGATTCAATTATTATTGACGGTTTTGATTTTTCACGCACTGACAAAGACAGTATAAACAGTGTTAAAACTTTTACAATGGAAATGGGCGTCAGTGTTTGGTACAGTTGTTCCGTAAAAGATGAACATACAGGGTGCGAAAATTCGCCATCCATAACGCCGCAGTACGATAAGGAAAATATCCCTGTTGTACTCGGTGATTTTACCAGTTTTCTTGATGTGATAATTATTCTGCAGCCAAAACAGGATCACGTTGAGCTTTCTATTTCAAAGGACAGAGATTCAATTATTTCCAAATCAATGGCGATGAAACTGGATCCAAAGACATTGCTCATTCTGGAGAAGTGAGCTTGTCACAAGCCAATATTACATGATGGAATTAGAAAGTTCCGTCTTTAATTCTTGCAATTTCGTCTCTGATTGCCGCCGCCTGTTCAAACTCAAGATTTTTGGCATGTTCAAGCATTTCGTTTTCAAGCGCTTTAATCAATTGTTTACGCTGTGCCGGAATTAAAATATTGTAGGATTTCTTTAATACTTCGATTGTATCCGCCGCCGCATTGTCTGCTTCTTCGGTATGGCGGATTAGTATGTCTGCAATTGCCTTTTTTACTGTTTCCGGGGTTATGCCGTGTTTTTTATTGTAGGCGATTTGTACTTCACGGCGGTGGTTGGTTTCGGCAATTGCCTGTTCCATTGCATCGCTCATGCGGTCGGCGTACATGATTACTTTGCCAGCCGCATTGCGTGCAGCCCTCCCGATGATTTGCACAAGGCTTGTAAGCGACCGCAAAAAACCGATTTTATCAGCATCGAGAATCGCTATGAACGAAACTTCCGGAAGATCGATGCCTTCGCGTAACAGATTGATTCCAACGAGTATGTCAAAATCACCCTGCCGCAGCTGGGTAAGAATTTCTACCCGTTCAATGGTTTCAACTTCACTGTGAATATAGCGGACTTTAAGCCCAAGTCCTGAAAGGTAATCGGTAAGGTCTTCCGCCATTTTTTTTGTCAGTGTAAGTATGAGCGATCTCTCTCCGGCCTTGATTCGTTTTTGCACTTCTTCGTAAATATTTTCCATTTGGCCTTCGCTTGGGCGCACTTCAATTTCCGGATCCAAAAGGCCGGTGGGACGGATCAACTGCTGTACTACCCGTACCGATTCCTGAATTTCAGTTTTGCCCGGTGTTGCGGAAACAAAAACAGTTTTATCCAGTCGTTCAACAAATTCATCGTAGCGAAGAGGACGGTTATCAAGGGCGCTTGGCAGGCGGAACCCATAGTCAACGAGGCTTTGCTTGCGGCTGCGGTCGCCTGCGTACATTGCTCCAAGCTGCGGCAGAGTAACATGGCTTTCGTCAATAAACGTTAGGTGCTCTTTTGGAAGGTAATCAACCAGAGTATCAGGAGAGTCGCCGCTTTTGCGCCCTGATAGAATTGCCGAATAATTTTCGATACCCGGGCAGTAGCCCATTTCAGTAAGCATTTCAATATCGTATTCAACACGAGTTTTAAGCCTTTCGGCTTCCATTATTTTTCCTGCGTTCTTATAATATTCAAGCCTTTCTGTCAGTTCCTGCCTGATTGCGCCTATCGAATTTTGTATGATGCTTTCTGGCATAACAAATTGTTTGGCAGGGTAAATCAATGCACGGTCAAGGTCTTCCAGCATTTCTCCCGACACGGGATTAAAACGCCGGATACGTTCAACTTTATCCCAGTCCAGATCAACACGGTAGGCTTCTTCCATGTAAGCGGGAAAGATTTCCAAAGTATCGCCCCTTCTGCGGAAACGCCCCCGTTCAAGAACAGCGTCATTTCTTTCGTATTGCAATTCCACAAAGCGGCGGATAAGCACATCAACATCGACAGTTTCGCCCCTTGAAAAAGTAGCGGTCATTTTTTTATACACATCCGGCGTTACCATGCCGTAGATGCAGGATACAGTTGCCACGATGATTACATCTTCACGTTCCATCATGCTGCGTGCCGCGGAAAGCCGCATTCGTTCAATCTCGGCATTTATGGAAGCGTCTTTTTCAATGTATAAATCGCGGCTTGCCACATAAGCTTCCGGCTGGTAGTAGTCGTAATATGAAACAAAATATTCAACTGCATTATTTGGAAAAAATCCCTTGAACTCGCGGTAAAGCTGTGCGGCCAGTGTTTTGTTGTGGCTGACAACTAATGTGGGCATTTGCACTTCTTCGATGATCTTCGCCATTGTAAAAGTTTTACCCGAACCTGTAACGCCTTTAAGTGTTTGGTACTGGTCTCCCGCCCTGATTCCGTTCGAAAGTGCGGCAATTGCTTCGCCCTGATCTCCTGCGGGTTTGAACGGGGATATTACTTCAAATTTTTGCATAATTTTCTACCCAAAGATATAATCTTTTTTAATTATACGCAAGGTAAAAAATAGTAATAGTTCCGGTTCTTCACTTTGACGATTTGGAAACTGTTTTTGAAGGGTTGAAACATTTATTAACATGAGACTTTTTTGAAATTAATGAAAAACCACGTACCAGGAGGGCCGCGGCGCAATATACATCCGCTTACCGCTGCTTCCTTCCGGACCTGACGGGATTGGGCAGCGCATACTCGCACGGTTCCTGATACGAGGCAGTTAATGGTAATACATTAAAAATAAACTGGTCAAGGGGTTTATGTACGGCAAAAAATTCCGATGATATATATAACGATCCGTTAACGATCCGTCAGGAGGATTTATGAATAGCTTCGGTAAAACCGTACTTATTTGTTTGGTAGTATTTATGTGCGCTGCAGGCCCATTATTTGCTCAGAATCTGGATGACTTGCAAAAAAATGCTAATGAATTTTCAGAAAAAATGGCTCAGGCGTTGCCATTTTATTCTACGATGGGGTTAAACTGGTCTGACGCTTATATCGGGCAGATTACCGCTGTTCCTCCTAACTTTGGAATTGGCGTTTCTGCCGGATTTACCACTATGGATTTTACTTCCATCAGAGCTTTAATGAGAACATTTGGACTGAGTTTGCCTTTTGGTGATGATATATCTGTTTTGGAAAATATAGGTTTTCCCCTTCCCGGTTACACTGCAGAAGCCAGAATTGGAGGCATAGGGCTTCCGTTTGACTTCGGTCTGAAATTCAGTTATTTACCACAAAATGCCTTAAACTTCCTTTATTCCGGTGATAACTTTGGTTTTAATAATATGTTAATCGGCGCGGATATACGTTATGCTTTGGCCAACAGTAAAGTACTGCCGTTGAGGCTTTCTATCGGCGCGGGTTTTAATTATCTGCAAGGCGGAATTTCAGCAACCTTTCCCATGCGATCATTTTCATTCGATCATGAGAGTATTGCCTATAGTCTTAGTCCAACCTCTCCGGAACTGGGTATCGACTGGAGAACAACAACTGTTGAATTAAAAACACAGATTTCTTTTCCCTATAAAATAATTACTCCATACTTGGGATTTGGGGTAAGTTATGCATGGTCACAGGCTGGTTATAAAGTAACATCGCCTGAATTATCCATCACTCGTGCAGACGGCAGCGCTATAAGTGATACTGAAAGAAGGTTGATAGAAGAGATTCTGCTGAATAGATACAATCTTACTGGCATTTCCGGTAGTGGCTTTGAAACAATTAATAAATATACCGGGTTAAATACACGGGCTTTTGGAGGAATCGCATTCAACCTGGCCTATCTAAGGTTTGATCTGACCGGTATGTATGAAATTTTAGGCCGTAATTTAGGCGCTACTTTTGGAATGAGATTTCAGCTTTAATTTTAGCCGGAAGGTTTATTGCTCAATTTTGATAGTTGTGGCATAATTTTAATGTGAGAGACATATCCAAAACCTTTAATTCCGGGCGGGCCATTTTTTTTCTGATGGTTTTCATCTGCTGCACTCTGGCGGGAGCCGTCTTAAAAATGGCTGCGGTAGTGATTTTGCCCTTTACTATTTCTGTTTTGCTGGCTTTTGTAATGTATCCTTTGGTAAAGTGGCTGGATAAACTTCGCGTTCCGCGTTTCTTGTCAATTTCTCTTGTGGTTCTTATAATCGTTGCCGGTTTATATGTTTTTGGAATGGTGTTTATTACATCAGGAAGAAATATTTTTTCATTGTACATCAGATATGAAGGACGATTAAACGAGATTTATTTTACTGTCGCCCGTTTGTTGGAACTTTCATACGATGAGTCATTGAGTTTTTGGGAGAACATTTGGGGTCAGTTGGGAATACGCACATTGGTTTATAATTTTACCATTTCTTTTTCCAATATCTTTTTGAATTTCGTTACAAATGCTATTTTAGTTGTAATTTTTGTTGTTTTTATTTTAATTGAAGCAAGTTATTTTAAGGAGAAGCTTGAAGCTGCGTTTGAAAAACGTTCGGAGCGTATCCATAGAATGGGACATGATTTGATGTCTCAGGTTACCCGGTATTTAACGGCAAAATTCTTTATCTCTCTTGCAAACGGCATTATCTTTGCCGTAGCTTTTCATCTGGTAGGAATGGAGTTTGCAATTTTCTGGGGTATCCTTCAATTTATATTAAACTTTATACCCAATCTGGGCAGTATTGTCGGGGGCGTTATCATGTCTCTTTTTGCGCTGATCCAGTTCTGGCCTGAACCCGGTCCTGTGATCCTGATAGTTACTATAATCTTTGCGGTAAATATGATCCTTGGGAATATGCTTGACCCGAAAATAATCGGCGAGCATGTTGGAATTTCTCCTGTTATCGTTCTGGTTTCACTGGCCATCTGGGGTTATATATGGGGATTTGCCGGAATGATTCTCGCTGTTCCCATGACAGTTATCATCAAAATTATTTGTGAAAATATTCCAATTATGGAGCCTCTTTCAGTTTTGGTAGGAACCCGAAGATCCGTTCATGCAAAAAAAACGGAGCAGGAAAAACCCGAAACCTAAATATGTCTGCACTCCGGAAACTTAGCCCGTCTACGACAGGCTCGTTTGAAGTTCCCTGTTATCCCGACTTTGTTCCCTTGGATCTTCGCCTGAAGGACATTCTACATCCGCGTTTATCCCTTACATCAGACGGAGTTTCGGAATTTACATTTTCCGGCCTTTACCTTTTCAGAAACAAGTATAAATACCGTATTTCACGCGACAGCTCGTCCGGCGGTACAGACGGAGGGTTTATTATTTCCGGTGAAAACGCCGGTAAAACTTTTTTTATGACTCCGTGTCTTGCGCCAAATCAGGAAATACTGAAAGATCTTTTTAACACCCATGATTACTGGAAAAATGTTCCGGAGTCGGTTCTTTCTCCTGTCAGGGAAAAATTACAGGAAAGCGGCATTGTTTTTGAAGAAGATAGGGACAACTTTGATTATCTTTATTATCGCAAAGACTTGGCGGAACTTGCCGGGAAAAAATACCACAAAAAAAAGAACCATGTAAAAAATTTTTTAAATTCATATCCGGAGCATGAACAAAGGCCAATGAGTACAGAGACGGTCCCTGCGGCTGTTGAAATTCTGGATCGATGGAGAAAGGACAAATCATTGCAGAGCCAGGGCGAAGACGGCGATTATAAAGCGGCAAAAGAAGCGCTAGATTTATTTGCTTCTCTTCCGTTGAGGGGTACAGTTTTTTTTGTTGGAGGTAAACCTGCCGCTTATTGTTTGGGCGAAAGTATGGCAAGGGGAAAAATGTTTGCAATTCATTTTGAAAAGGCGATAGATGAATACAAGGGTATCTATCAATTTGTAAATCAGGCTTTTGCCGCATATCTTCCCGGATTTTTTAGCCTTATTAACCGTGAACAGGATCTTGGAAATGAAGGACTGCGTCAGGCAAAAATGACTTACCGTCCATGCGGCTTTGTAAAAAAATATAAAGCGCAGCTTGTTTCAAAATTTGATATTTTGAAACAGCCTCAGTCAACAGGAGAATAAAATGATGTTATTAACAGGCTTTCATGCCATTGAAGAAAGAATTAAATCCGGACGCTCTTGCGGCCCTCTGCTGGTGGCAAAGGCAGGCCCTCGTGCGCGGGAAATTGTTTCGCTTGCAACGAATAAAAAGATTCGCATTGACCGGGTGGGTGCATTTGATCTGGATGGCCTTGCTCCTGATAACAGAGGGATCGCCCTGCAGGTTGAAGATGAGGCAGACAGTGTTGATATCAGTCTTGATGATTTTATCGCCGGTCTTGGAGAGCGCCGTGATGTGCTTGTTCTAATCCTTGATGAAATTACAGACCCTCACAATTACGGAGCTATTTTACGCTGCTGCGATCAGTTTGCCGTTGATTTGGTTCTTGGAAGAAACCGCCGCAGCGCAAAACACGCCTCGGTAATTTCGCAAACTTCGGCAGGTGCCGTATCCTGGGTAATGCAGGCGGAAGCCTCCAATCTTGTACGTGCGATAGATGATTTGAAAGAAGCGGGTTTTTGGATTTACGGCGCCGACATGGAAGGGGAACCTGTTTATACCAAAGATTTAAGCGGCAGAGTGGCGCTTGTTTTGGGCAGCGAAGGAGGCGGCATTTCCCGGCTGCTGCACGAACGCTGTGACGGTATGGTAGGTATTCCTTCATATGGTAAAATCGATTCACTTAATGTTTCAGTAGCAGCGGGAGTGTTTCTTTACGAAGTGCAGCGTCAGCGTATATTCAAAGCAAAATAATAATTATAATGATGAAGATACTGTATCCGGTTGTAAGGCTGCCGGAATAATTTTATTGTAAGGAAAAAAACATGAAAGACATTCCAGGTTTGTTCGGCAGCATGGTTTTCAATGATACGGTAATGAAACAACGGCTTCCCAAAGATATATACAAGGTTGTGAAAAAAACCATGTTACAGGGAACACATCTGGAACTTGATGTTGCCAATGTTGTCGCCAGCGCCATGAAAAACTGGGCGGTAGAAAATGGAGCGACCCACTTTACCCATTGGTTTCACCCCATGACAGGCACTACAGCGGAGAAACATGACAGTTTTATTTCCCCTGCCGCGGACGGTAAAGTCATCATGGAATTTTCAGGGAAAGAACTTATACGCGGAGAACCGGACGCATCCAGTTTTCCCTCCGGAGGACTGCGCGCTACATTTGAGGCGAGAGGTTACACTGTTTGGGATGTAACCTCGTATGCTTTTATCAAAGACGGATCATTGTACATTCCCACTGCATTTTGTTCGTATTCAGGCGAAGCACTCGACAAGAAAACCCCTTTGCTTAGATCAATGGAAACAGTTAATAAACAGGCGCTTCGTATACTGCGGCTTTTTGGCGATACGACAGCGCAGCGCGTGATTACAACAGTCGGGCCTGAACAAGAGTATTTTTTAATTGACAAGGAGATATTCCTGAAGCGCCCTGATTTGATCTGCACTGGCAGAACTCTGTTTGGCGCGCGTCCGCCCAAAGGGCAGGAGCTTGAAGATCATTACTTCGGCGCGATTAAACCCAGAATATCTGCGTTTATGAAGGAACTTGAGGAAGAGTTGTGGAAGCTTGGCGTATACGCCAAAACCAAACACAACGAAACAGCTCCGGCACAGCATGAACTTGCGCCGATCTTCACAACGACAAACATCGCGACAGATCACAATCAGTTAACAATGGAACTGATGAAGAGTATCGCTAACAAACATGGCCTTGCCTGTCTGCTTCATGAAAAACCGTTCGCCGGAGTCAATGGAAGCGGCAAGCATAACAACTGGTCTATCTCTACCGACACAGGCACAAACCTGTTTGAACCGGGAGAAACACCGCATGATAATGCGCAGTTCCTATTGTTCCTTGTTGCGGTTATCAAAGCTGTAGACGAGTATCAGAACCTGCTAAGGATATCTGTCGCAAGCGCGGGAAATGATCATAGGCTCGGTTCCAATGAAGCACCTCCCGCTATTGTATCCATGTTTCTCGGCAATGAGCTTACAGAAATCCTTGAAGCAATTGAATCAGGCGCCGATTATACAAACAAAGAAAAACAGCCAATGGAGATAGGCGTAACAGTACTGCCGCACTTTCCGAAAGATACAACAGACCGTAACCGCACTTCTCCTTTTGCATTTACCGGAAACAAGTTTGAATTCCGTATGCTTGGTTCGGCATTTTCAATCGCAGGGCCGAATATTGTACTGAATACGATATTCGCCGAAGTATTGCGCGAGTTTGCGGACAGTCTTGAAAAGTCCAAAGACTTTACATCTGCTCTGGCAGCGCTTGTCAGAAAAACATTCAGTGAACATAAGCGTATAATCTTTAACGGAAACAACTATTCCAAAGAGTGGGCAGTTGAAGCGCAAAAACGCGGTCTTTCCAATCTGAAGACCACTGTTGACGCATTGCCTGAATTT
>Ga0123353_10007495_pt1 | contig 14764 bp, 18 predicted proteins | sample TergutLab28metaG_3_FD_92763 | JGI IMG/M metagenome (GOLD analysis project Ga0123353, IMG submission 92763) | Labiotermes labralis P3 segment gut microbial communities from Petit-Saut dam, French Guiana - Lab288 P3 | ecosystem: Host-associated > Arthropoda: Insects > Digestive system > Gut ... | reverse complement strand
CCACAAAAAACACAAGTGGTATTTGTAACTGTTGCGCCAAATCGAGCAGTTGTTCGGTGGGTGCAAACAGTGCATCATCGTAGCTGTGCCTCACGCCTCCGAGCGGGAGTTCGTAATCGAAAGTGAGTAAGAGATTTACGCGAGGAGTGGGCATGGGGTGTAGGTTATGGGGTAATTAACGGCAAAAATTTTCTATTTATTATATGAAAGCAAATACAACCATGCAAATCTCAAATTATATTTGAAATTTGCATAATTGTAAGATTTTTATATGATTTCCAGACAGATCCTAAATAACCTGAAAGATTAGATATGAATAACCCCCAATAAAGCATAGCTGATTGGGGGTTACTTTGTGCGGATGAAGGGACTCGAACCCCCACTTATATCCATAACACGTGTTTTCTTCATCTGTCTGATTAATAATTATTTATGTTTATATATTTTTTCGTTTTTAAATAATCTTTGTCCCGATTTTGCCTCGCTTTTTCAACAGGAAAAGCATTGATTATCAATGCAAATACCATTTCTCTTAAAGTAAAACTGTCTGTTTATAGTTTCATCCATAATTTTCACTATAAACAGGAGATTTTCAATATTCATTTTTTTGAGTAAATCAAGAAAAAAAGAACTTTTTTTTATTTTTTTTCGCCGCATTAAGTTTTGTTAAGAAATTTAATTATCTTTGTCGCAAACAGTTACGTTTTATAATTGCAACAATGTATGTTACAAACATTGTTACAAGCGTTGCTGCAAATATAGAACAATTATTAACACAAACTACTAAAAACCAAGAAAAAATGAAAAATTTATTTTGCCTCACAGATCAGGCAATTCAGGTGCTAAAAACACCGGGTGTCAAATGGAAACTTATGTTTGCTTTAGAGATAAATGACACCAGAACTTTGGACAAACACGTAAAAAACAACTTTCCAAATAGTCCATTAATGAATTTTAACGTGCGGGAAATCATTAGGGACGTTTCCCCAAACCTTGAGGACAGAGATATTTACCGCAAGTTATCACATGCTGATATAGAAAGGGTTAAGAAGACCCGCCAAAAAATGCAAGAGCAAAATGCAAAGTATAATAATCTTAAAAAACAAGGCGCATGAAAAAACACACATTCGTAACACGTGCTAAATCTCATATACTTACTGTTGGTTTGGTACTCCTAACTTTAAAACTGTTTAAAGTCGAAAACTTTAATTGGATAGTAGCCCTTTCCCCGATTTTACTGTTGATATTCTTTGAAGTTTTCTTTTTTGTTTGGGGATATATTATTTATAGTAAAAACAATAGAAGATATGAATAAACACGGACTTGGTGATTTAAGCGCATACCTTTCATACGGTTATGCTAAAACCTTTGCCGCTCGCTTTGGCTGTAGCAGCAGTAAAATATACAAGGTTGTTCGTGGGGAATTGATGGACTTCCGCATTTTAAAGGCTCTGCAGGAAGAAGCCGAAGCAAACTTGAAAATTACGCAACAAATTAACAATACAAACAAAAAATTAAAACAATGAGAGTTTACAAAAATTGGAACTTCCCGGAAACACAGTATTTCAGAGAGAAAACAGAGAAAAAACAAATTACGATACATCACACTGTTTCGGGCGATGGTGTGGACGGCGATATGAATTGGTGGCTACAGAGTGCCGACCGTATTGGCACATCTTACATCATTGACAGGGATGGACGCCTGCACAAATGCTTCGCTGATGATTTTTGGGCAAACCATTTAGGCTGCAAATCGAAAGACTTTGCTGCTATGGGTGTACCTTACCAAAAACTTGACCCTAATAATATCGGTATTGAGTTGGACAGTTGGGGCGCATTGGTTAAACATACCGATGAACAGTTTTATCCGATACATTACGAAAACGGCAAAGCAGTTGCCAATCTCAAATGCAAGCCGGTTAAATATATATATGAATATTGCAGTACGCACAAATTTCGGGGTGTTCAGTATTACGAACGCTACACAACAGCGCAGCTTGAAACCTTGAATGAGCTACTGCAATATCTACAAAAGAGACACAATATCCCTGCCAATTACAGCAGTGATATTTGGAATTTGTGCCGCAGGGCGTTACAGGGCGAACCCGGAATTTATTCCCATGTTTCCTTTCGCCCTGATAAAAGCGATTGCCACCCGCAAATTGAGCTGATTAACCTCTTAAAAGCCCTTTAGCATGAATACTAATTCAAAACTGTTTCTGCTTTTAATAGCTGTCGTTTTTTTGTTGTATCTGCTGCGTCGCTGTCCGGGCAACGACAAGGGCGTTACCACCCGAACAACCACCCAAACGACCACCACCATTCACATTGACACACTCATATTTCACGATACGGTTTATTTCCCAACGCCCTATAAGGTGGTAGAACTCCGTATTGATACCTTATATATAGACACTTCACGCACCATACGCGAATATTTTACCGATAAATACTATCTGTTTACTTGGCAGGACAGCGTATTAAAGGCAACAGGAGATATTAAGGTTTCAAAAAATGCCATTGAGTTGGCAATGTTTGATTATGAAGTATATCGCCCCACCATACACACTACCACCATCATTACAGAAAAAAGCGTCCGGCGCTTCTTCTTTTCTGCGGGTGTCGGCATTAATTATAGCATTACCCAACATCGTGCCGGTGTGGAGCTGCTTGCCGCAATAGGAATAAAGCGACAAAACATCCACATCGGTTACGATTTTATAAACCAAACGCCACGTATCGGGTGGCAATACCAAATAAAATGATTTCAAGAGAACAAATTAATGACATTTTACTGGCTGCCGACTTGGTAGCCATTGTCGAAGATACAGGTGTAAAACTCAAAGGAACAAGCCCTTCACTACGTCAGGGCAAGTGCCCTTTTCATGATGAAAAGGATGGCAGTTTTTATGTGAATATTAGAACCAATACTTACAAATGTTACGGTTGTGGTGAGTGGGGCAATGCCATTGATTTTTTAGTAAAAAAATACGCGCTTACTTTTTTGGAAGCGGCACGCCGGCTTGCCAAAAAGTACAACGTTCACATTGAGGAGTTTACCCCCACAAAAGAACAACAGGCAGAAGAAAAACTGCGCGGGCAGCTTCTAAAAATTTACGAAGATGCCGCACAGTTTTACGCTTTACAGTTGAAAGAGAACACCCAAGCGTTGGAGTATGCCCGAAACCGTTTCAGCGATGAAACGATAGAAAATTTCAGAATTGGCTTTGCGTTAGACGATTATACCGCGCTTTATCAACATTTGCGCAATAAGGATTACGCAATGGAAACGCTTGAAAAAAGCGAACTGTTCCGGCAAAGAACAGACAAAAGCAATTACGATTTTTTCAGAAACCGGCTCATTTTTCCCATCTTCGACATTACCGGGCGCGTGATTGCCTTTTCGGGTCGAAGAATGCCACCGGAGGATGAAAATTCGCCCAAATACATTAACAGTGCGGAAAGTCCAATCTATCAAAAGAAAAATGTACTCTTTGGGTTAAATTTCGCGCTTCCACGTATAAGACAGGAAGATACGGCAGTAATTGTAGAAGGGTATGCAGATGTAATCAAGTTGCATGAGCTGGGTATAACTAACGTGGTGGCTTCATGTGGGACTGCCCTCACAGACGAACAGATACGGCTGTTGGGACGCGCCAGCCGTAATTTTTGCCTGCTCTACGACAGCGATGCGGCAGGACAGGCAGCAGCAGAAAAAAACGGCAAAAGGATTACGCAGGTGGACTACAACGCCTACACGCTTACACTGCCAAACAATGAAGCCGGCGAAAAGCAAGACCCCGACACGTTTTTTCAATCTGCTGAACATTTTAAGGAGTTTTACTCACAGCATAGGGAAAACTTTTTAATCGGCTTTACCAAAAGCAAAGTCGAAAAAGCCGAAGACCCAACCATAAAAAGTTTGATAATTAAAGAAATAGCCTCGCTATTTTTCAAGCGCCCGGAAAGCGATTGCTTTGCCATTGTTGAAAGTTTAAGCGAGATTATCAAACCCAAAAGGCTTTGGGACACAGTCATCGCAGAGTTAGAGAAAGAGGCAAAGGCAAAGCAGGCGCAAAAAGAGTTATCTATTGACGGCAGAACCAACGAGCAAAATATTTCTATTAAAAAGTACGGTTTTTATGAAGATAAAAACTGCTATTATTTCTACGCACCCAAGGGGGAAGGCTTTTATCGGGGCAGCAATTTTTCTCTGGAACCGCTTTTTCATATCGAATCCGCCGTCAATGCCAAGCGTTTGTACAGGCTCAAAAATGAGTACGGTGTAGTCAAAGTGTTGGAACTCTCACAAAAAGACCTCATTGCCATTTCAGCCTTCCGGCTCAAATGCGAGTCTTTAGGTAACTTCCGTTTCGACGGTGGCGAATTTGGGTTAAGCAAGATAAAAGCCTATCTCTATGAAAAAACAAGGAGTTGCAAGGAAATTATGCAGTTAGGTTGGCAAAAGGAAGGTTTTTTTGCATGGAGCAACGGCATTTTCAGCAATGGCAATTTTACCGAAGTGGACGAGTTGGGCATCGTAGAGCATGAAGGCATACATTACTATATACCTGCACTTTCCTCGTTCTACAAACAGGAAGATGCGCTCTTTCAATTTGAGCGCCGCTTCAAATATCGTCCGGGCACAATTTCCCTGTATGAATATGCAGAAAAATTGATTGATGTTTACGGTGAAAATGCCATTGTCGGTTTTTGTTATTTCATTGCAAGTCTGTTTCGCGACATCATCGTATCCATATTTCGCTTTTTTCCCCTCTTAAACGTTTTTGGTCCAAAAGGGACAGGCAAAAGCGAACTTGCCGTAAGTTTGTTGAAGCTCTTTGGCGACTTGCCGGTGGGCATCAATATGACCACCACCACCATCGCGGCGATGGCGGATCATGTTTCGCATACGCGCAACGCCCTTTGTCATATTGATGAATACAAAAACAATGTGGACTACGAGAAAATTGAATTTCTCAAAGGTTTATGGGATGGAATAGGGCGTAGCCGCATGAATATGGAAAAGGACAGGAAAAAGGAAATGACCGCAGTGGATACCGGCATTATCCTAACCGGACAGGAAATGACCACCGCAGATATTGCGCTGTTTTCCAGAGTAATTTTCCTTGCCTTTACCCAAACAAAATTTTCTGCCGAAGCAAAAAAGAAATTTGAAAATTTTAAAGAACTTGAAAAACAGGGGCTTACTCATTTGACTGCTATTTTCCTTACTTTTCGCAATCACCTTCAGGAAAACTATGCCAATGAGTATAATCTGGCAATCAAAGACATTTTGCAAAGAGTTGAAAAAAACAGCATTGAAGACCGAACTTTGAAAAACTGGGTGATTCCGCTGGCTGCTTTTCGATGTATAAGCACAAAGGTTGAACTTCCTTTCACCTACAAACAAGCGGTAGAACTGTTTGCCCAAATGATTACCCGTCAAAACAAGGGGGTGATTGCGGGCAACGAGGTTAGCGACTTTTGGAACACCTATCAGGAACTTTTCAGCGCCGGACTGGTAGAACAAAAATATGATCTGCAAATCAAGTATATAGAGGGCTTAAAATGCGGGCAAAAGCAATATACAGAGGGTATAACAGTACTTTTTATAAATCCTATTCGCGTTTTTTCTCTTTACGCACAAATCAAAAGAAACAGCCAAGAGAAAAAACTGCCCAAAGATACCTTAGAGTATTATATCAAAAATTCCGACGAATTTTTGGGATTGCAGCAACTCAGGTTCAGAAAGCCGATTAAGAATTTGCAGGATCAGCGAAGCGCATATAACCTGCCGGGCGACGGAACTGTAATGGTAGAATACGAGCGCCCTTATGCTTGGTGTTTCGATTATGACAAGTTGGTTGAAAGGTTGGGGGTGAATTTTGAAACAGAGTATGAAAATGAAGAAGAAACACCGGTAAATTGCACTAACAATAATAGAAAACCGGTAAAAATGCAATACAAAGAAGTATAAAAAAGCTATTTAATTAAAAATCAACTGCTTAAAAACAGTTGATTTTTTTGAAAAAAAATATTTTTCAGGTTAGACCACCTTTTTTTTACAAGACAAACAAGACAAACGAGACAACGCTAATAGAGAGAGAGTTACAGCGATAAAAGGACAAGACACTTACAAGACAAATAAGACAAATAAGACAAAACAAGTCAATTAAGCCGGGTTTTAGTGGATATTTTCTTATTGTAAGACAAGATATAATCTATATAATCAAATACTTAGATGCTTTTTTGCCTTTTGTCTTTTTGTCTTGTAATTTTGGAGGAAATATATGGGTATTTGAGAAAAAATATTTTTTTATGAGCAATAACAGATTCAGTACAATTATCAAAGTGCACCCCGCAGTACTTCGCTACATTGATAATACTTTCAGTAAAAAATCGGGGGCTTACGATTTGCGCGGGCATCTGCTTTACAGTTTCATTTCCGCAGGACTTTCCCGCCGCAGCATTAACGTGGCAAGCATGGTGCCACTGCAATATAAAAAAATGCTACCTGTGAAGGTGGCAATCACCTCTTGGGATTACCACCATTACGGTTGGGAAATCCCACCGATACATCAGGTAGCATTAAGCAATCATATCTACAGGCAAATTCTTTGGGATGCCTGTTACCGTATATTAATTGCTCACGTTTTTGGCGGTTTGCCGCGCGACACAGCCATTAAAGAATTTCTTGCCGAACACTGCTACGAGGAGCGCGAACTCAACTACGCCGCACTGCGAAAACACTATCAGCGTCATTGGATTGAAACAGAGAAAATTGCCAAATCAAATGTGGCAGATTTTAATACGTTTTCAACCTGTAGTTTACCCGAAAGGAACACAAAAAAAAATGTTGGGCGTGTCCCATTTAGAATGAACAAGTAAAATTTTAAAATAAAGTAGCTCATCATGCAGAATATTACAAAAAATGCCCCAGAGTGGAACATGACCGGAAACCGGCAAATCTCCATCGTTCCCATCGATGAAGTCAAAGCCATCGCCTTAACCCGCCATAATACAAAGTCAATAACTTTAAAACTTGGCTGCGTATTTGGCAACATTGAAGCCGGCAACATTGAATTTAGCTGTAAAGAAGATGAAGGAAAGTATCTCATTGAGATTTTTTGCCGCTTGGTTTCCACACAGGGCAAATACGATAGCCTTTTCAATCGTATGAAACACAAGCGGTGGATTGTGAAAATTATTGACAACAATAATATTACATGGCTTGCGGGAACACTTACAGAACCGCTTCGTTTCCGGTGGGAACATATTGGAGAGGATAAACCATCGGGGCAACACTGTTACGAACTCTTTTTTGAGAGACAAAGCACAGAGCCGCTTTACGTTACAGATGTTTATTATACCGTGATAATTGATGGATATGAGCGTGAAGTCCTTTATAATGAAACGCCATTCGATTTTTAAATGTCCTTGTTTACTTTCCCCTTTGCTGTTATGTTTGCGCAAAAATCAAACAAATGGCATTGCAATTTTTTAACGTCAGCGAACAGGAAAGCATTATCGAAGTCTTTGGAACAATCGGTGAAACGTTGGACGGAGAAGGGAAAAACAACGCCGCTGCCGTAAGTGCGGAACTTGCTAATATCAAAGCGTTAAAAGCAAGCACTATTACCATTAAAATTAACTCTTTGGGCGGCTGTGTAAACCACGCATTAGCCATTTATGATTTGCTTGAAGAACACGAAGCGGAAGTAACCACGCAAATCATAGGGCTTTGCGCGAGCGCTGCCACCGTTATTGCCGCTGCCGGAACAACGCGAAAAATGAGCCGCAACGCGCTCTTTCTTATTCATCAGTGTTCCGCATGGCTCGGACGTGCCAACCAAACCCAACTTGCCGCAGAGATTGAAAGCCAACAGGCTGTAAACAAACGCATTTTAAGTATTTATACTGAAAAATGCGGCACAAAAAATATCAAAGATATTGAAACCCTTTTTGCTGCCAACTCCGGAGAGGGTAAATGGATAGAAGCAAGCGAAGCATTACGCCTTGGTTTTGTTACCGACATATATAATGAAAGTAAAAAGGTAGCCTGTACAAGCAAAAAAGCATTTGCAAAATCCTTTCTTCCGGAACTGCCGGAAGGATACGGCGATTTTCTCGCCGATGAAACCGTCGAAGCGCCCCAAATCCTTAACAATGACAAACCCAGCCAAAGTTTTTTAGAAAGTCTAAAAAAACTTTTGTCTAACAACAATAAAAATCAACCTCTTATGAAAAATCTGTTTCCACTTCTCTGTATTGCCGCGTCCCTGACAGAGGAAACCTACAACAAAGAAAAGGGCGTAACCTTAACCGACACGCAGCTACAGGCAATTGAAAAAGCCCTGAAGGATTTTTCCGATTTACAAACTTCCTTTGAAGCAATGAAAACGGAAAAAGAAGCCGCTCAAAACTCACTATCCTTAGTGCAAAAGCGACACGATGACCTCAAGGCAATCGTGGATAAACTTCCGGGCGTAACCCCACAGGTGGACGGCAGCGATGTTCAGCCCCCTGCAAAAGAAACCTTTGCCGAGTGGCAAAAAAACAATCCCTACTACCAATCAATCAGCACAGAACTGAACTTAGGCATTAACCATTAATCACTATTAATCATGGCAGAATTAACAATTGAACAGATTTTAAAGGAATACGGACATTACTACGAAGATGCCGGACAAAACCTTTCACGTTTGAAACGCGCCTTTATGCAGCCAAGTGAGACGTTGCAATACGCCACCACCATTCCCACCAACGACACCATTTTCAAATTGGCAAATCCTTTGTTTCAACCGGTATTGCAAGCCTTTCAACGTGGCTTTACCCCACGCGGTGCGGTTAAATTTGCACCCAACCCAATAGAACTTCACCCCATTAAAATTGACTACAAATTTTTTCCTACCGACATTGAAAGCAGTTGGCTCGGTTTTTTGGGCGGCGACTCAAGCCGTACACTCGAAAACTGGCCAATTACCAAATACATGCTGGAAGAATACCTTATGAATCAAGCTATTGAAGATAAGGAATTAAGCGGCGTTTACAAAGGCGAATGGAAAGAGCCAAGCACAGGAACAGCCGGACTTTCCAAAAACTGCATGGACGGGCTCAAAAAAGCCCTCAGAGAAGGCGAAAAACATTCCGACTGCCGTATCAATGTGATAAACGGCATGGGAACGCTTGACGAAACCACCATCTTTGACCAATTGGAGTTTTACGATAAAAAAATATCGGAACTCTACACTGGCAAAAGGCTCATCCACTTTGTTGCCCAAAGATGGGTAAGAGCATTTAAAAGCGCCAAACGCGCTAATGGCTACTATTTTATAGATGGACCAAGTAAAATCAATTCAGAGATTGATTTTACAGAGCACGTTGTGGTTGGCTTGCCTTCAATGAACGGCACAAACGACATCTTTACCACGATGAGAGAAAACATACTGCATTTACGCAAACGCGATTTAAGCAAAGTGCATGTGGATATTCAGAAAGTGGACAGAGAAATCAAATTTTTAATTCACTGGTGGGAAGCCGTTGGCTTCGCTTGCAACGCTATGGTGTGGACGTCAGTTGAAAGCCTTGCCGTTACTCCCCAAGAACCACCGCCGCCACCTGAGGCGATAGAATAATCCGAATACATTAACCACTAATCACTAACCATTAATCATTAAAAACATGGCAACAGAAGAATTAATTTGTTCCTTAGAAATGGAAGACCTTAACATGGCAGCAAGCTGCGCCAATAACATGAGCGGCGTTAAAAACGTGTACCTCGCCTTTAAAGACAATATTGCCACTTTCCCAAAGCTCCCAAATGTCCGGGAAAAATTTGAAGATTTTGCCATACTTGAAGGCAATATTACCATGAAACCCTCAAAACGTTTTTATCACATCTATTGCAGCCGCGACCTGGGCGAACTCAAATACACGTTACAGGGACCAACCGGCGCACGTTCCATGAAAGCCACCCTTGAAATCTACCACCCCGGTTTTAAATCAAAACTTTTGGGACTTGTCTCATCCACCATGAACAGCGAGCTGATCATCTTGGCAAGGCTCAACAACGGCGAAGTGCATTTGCTTGGGGATAAAAATCGCGGCGTTGAATATGGCGACAATGCAGAGCTTTCAAGTGGAAAGGCGGTTACAGACAACAACGGCGGAACGCTAAACTTTGTGTTTGACACACCCACCGCACAAATTTATATTGGCGATATTGACCCAATCACAAGTGCATGAACTAACTACTGATAAATTTCGGGAAGAAGCCCGTTACTATTTTTTTCATTATTATTTTGGAAGCCGCTTTTATGAGCGGCTTTTTAAAATAAAAATAAATACATTCAGTTTTTTATTCTTTGGGCGTTCCGGCTTCCTCGCACACAAACCTATACGCGCCGTCGGGCTTTACACTTTTACTCCTCGCACGATTTTCTTTTTGCAACATAAATTTGTATTTTTAAATTGTTTACAATGTTGCAAAAACGTGCTGTGGGGTAACCGTTGCAATCCCTAACGCGAAGCGCTTGAAAGCGGCTTATTGCAGTAAAATAAAACTTACAGTTTGTGCGAGAATAGATCAGTAGCTATTCATTCTCTTTTATTAATTTTCTACGTTTGAATCTTCTTGAGGCGTTACGAATGAGGTACTACCATTATGTAGTTGTTTCAGAATTTCTGTGTTTTGTTGAATTAGCTTTTTAGTTTCTTTTGACGAATTTATTGCATAAAACAGTCCGCCTCCAAAAGTTAAAATGCTAATAATAAATCCAGCCCAAGCAAGTTTTCTAGTCCTTTTTCGTGCCTTTTTATCTACTTTTTCCTCATATCTATATCTGTAATAATCTCTGATAAAATATAATGTCTTTGTGAGATTTTTTAAATTTAACAAGTATTTTCGCACTTCATCACTATAATCATTATCTTCTAAATCAGGTTTTAGGTATTTAGAATTACGTAATATGTTTATATACAAGGTTTCCCCTACTGCAAAAACACTTTCTTCGTATAATTTTTCTATACTAAATTTTTCACTTACCGTAGGTATGGGTTCTTCTTTTACTCGATTGTATATTTGTGAATCAAGAACTTCTGAAATTTTATTAATTGTTTGCTTATCAGCATCTTTCAAATTAGCATACGCTGTCAGCAATTTATCTTTGTCATATTCTATTCCATCAAATACTACAATCGTTGTTGTGTTACTATTTTTAACAATATCATCTTTATTAATGAAACCCAACCCCAAAGCAACATACGTCTCATCTGTTCTTTCTTCAATGAAAGATTGTAGAGTGTTTTTTGAATTTTCGCCTTTTGAATTATTGGTTTTCTCTTTGCAGATAAATTCTTCAAAAACAGAAATATGTCTATTGTATCTATCGCAAAAACGAGACAAATAATACCTTATTGCGTCTCCATTAATTTCACTAATATTTGGTTTATCATTAGTGGCAAATATTTTAAAATAGAAATCGTTGTAATCATCTTTTGTTGTGTCATTTCTGTGAAAAAGATGTAAATGGCAAATCCTTTTGAAATGGTACGCTGTAGCGTGTCTGTTAATATTTTCAATGGTTTGAACGGAATCTGAATTACACTGATACAAAAACAGCCCATTAGAAGAATGATCTAAGTACGTCAGTAATATCTCTTTCCTTTCTTGTGGATCATCTTCGGTATAACACAATTTTATATTACACCCTATAATATTATCACCTTGTTTTATCGGTTTTTGATCTTGATTGACAAAACATATTTCGATTGGGATATTCGCATTATACTCAATACCATTCTTTTGAATAGTATCATTGATTATATCACAAATAGGGTTTTCTACAGATTTAAATTCGTTTTTATGGACAAATGCGGGTAGCCATATAACCCAAAATTTAACCGCCTCTTTACTCATATTCAGAATAATTTTATTATACTAATTATTATACTTTTAAAAAAAAGCGACAAAAGGTTACATTCCGATTATCGCTTTAAGTTTGGCTACCATTCTTCTTTTTGTTAGGTGTTTATTCCACGACTTAAAACTTCTTGTTACAGAATAGGTATCAATAACCCTACCATTTTCAAAACGAAAACCGCCGTGTATATAACCTTTAGCAGCCATAGTTTTGAATGTTTCTTTACCTAAAGCCAATTTTAAAAAGGCTTGGTCGCCTTTATATTCACTTTTTTCAACCTTATCTATGATACTCATAGCGATTAAGAAATCCAATTCTGCCATTTTTCTATTTTTTACAACCGTCCATAATCAGTTGGTTCTTATTTTGTTATGTCATGCTCCCATCTAAACGTGCGTGCAAAAATATGTTTTTATTCTTCCCTGCGTCAACATTTTTCATTTTTTTTGAAGCAAAACCGTATGATATTACACAAATATTTATTGTTCGCGTTATCAACAAAAACAAAATATTAACTTCAAATCAAATAGTTGCGACAGGTTTAAGTTAGTTGTTTTAATTTTTATTACCCACTTTTTTAGGGCGGCGAATATAGAATATATTTGATATAAAAAATGCCGTTGTGTGTTTTTTGCTGATTTTTATTTCGTGGAAAAGTGTGCGATATCCACCACCTCACCAAGTTGCTGGGTGTCACCGTATGGCGACTTCGTGGAAGCCCCGCCTTCGGCAAGCTGCTACCACGTAAGCAAAGATTTTTTCGTCCTATCCCCATTCCCTTAATCCCCCTATTTTCGTCCTAAAAAACAATATGGACGACATCAAAACATGGCTGCAAAGCCCAGACAAAAATTATTCTCAAGGCGTTGAACTGTTTGAGAAGCACCACACAAACAAAATGCTTGCTCGGCATTTCCGCAATGGCAAACCGGCAACACACGCCAAAAAGTTAGAATATGAGCTAAAAAAGCTCACCGGCATTCCGCTCACGGCGCTCTTTGCGGAAAACGCTACCGCAGAAAAACTTGTGAAAACTATTGCATTGTTGCCACAAGTTATTACACAGGCTAAGGCGGCTGTTTACGAACTTTTTACAGCCATATCCACCATGCACCGCAAACTTTATGAGTTGGGCGAGAGCAATAGCGAAGAAATTGTAAGCAAGCGCAAGGCGTTGATAGATGAACGCCTGCCGTTAATTCGCCGTTACGAACAGATTTTTTTACTCAAAGAGCAGTATTTTAGCACTGGGGTTATTGCGCCGGAACTTCCTTTGCTGTTAAGCGAGCAGGCAAACAGCGATACCGGCATGCCGCCGCAAGCTGCCAATAGTGGAATCAATTCTCTTTCCGGAGTGGAATTAATGAAAAAAAAGCAGGCGGTAACCGTTGCCATTAATAAAATCCAAAACCGCCTGCAATATCAAAGCATTACCAAAGCAGAAAAGCCGAATCCCATGCCGGCATCTCCGGCAAGAGACAAGTGGGAAGCAAAACTCGCCGAGCTAAAAGAAGACCTTGCAAAAATCATTAAACTAATTGACGAGAAGAAATGAGTTTAATTGATTTTGACAGCATTGCAGACAGAGCCGAAAAAAAGCGGCAACAGCCGGAACATTTTCCATACGACCACTTTTTTCCGGAATCTGTTTCTTTTATCGGCGAGCCGTGGACTATTTTAAGTAAGCATATCGGCACATTAGAACAGGGCGCATTGATAAACTTTTGGACGTTTGGTAGATACGCCATGCACGACATCATCAATTACGTTTGCCGGCAAATCGGCGCTTGCAGCGTAAGCGCCTGTACGTGGGCAATAACAGAAAAGGCGGTTACGCAGATATTGGCACGCATCAAAGACGGGCTTGTTTCCGATTTTCGCCTGTGGATAGACCCGCGTGTAAAAGTCCGTAATCCCATCCCTTTGCAAATGTGCCAAGCCAATTTTCCGGTGGCTATTGCGCCGGTACATGCCAAACTGTGTTTATTTTCCAATGATAAGTGGAAAATATCCGTTTCCGGCAGCCTTAACTTTACCACCAACCCACAGCCCGAACGTGGCATTATTCAAGTAATAGAAAGTGTTTACAACCGCGATTTAGAGATTATCAATGAACAGTTTAACAGAGCAACAACAGCGTGAAATATTCCAATTTGGACGTATCGGTTTTTCTTTCCGGGAAATAGCCGCCAATTTTGGTTTCCCTTTACAGGAAGTTGCCCGACAGTTCCGCGAAGAACAGGGCGAAGTTTACCAAAATTGGTACAAAGGCTATCTCACTGCACAGGCAGAAATCAGAAAAACCGTACTTGACTCCGCCTTAAATTCCTCGCAACCTGCTATTTTACAGATGTTAAAATACTTTAAGCAAGCCGATGAATCCAATTTAGATGCCTTTGAATTATGAAACACAACGCCTTACAAAAAAGCCACAGAAGCGTTGAGCAAGTACGCGAAAATGATTTTAACACCATTTCCGAATATTATACCACAGGTGAAAGTACGGCATTAACAGAAAAGCAACAGGAAATTTTAGAGCGTTTGCGCACAGCACACGCCATATTGCGCAAATATCCACGCAAAAGTATTGCTGCGCTCAAACTGCAAGCGCGTTACCCTGATTTAAGCAGAGAACAGGCTTTTGTTGACATCCGTAACGCCTGCCGCCTTTGGAATAAATACGATCCGGTGGACAGGGATTTTTTAGAAGGGTGGTTTTTGGATTGGCTTATGAAAGAGATCGCCAATCCTGCCGGCAGCGACACCGCACGCGCCAAAAACCTGAGCACCCTTCAAAAATACCTCGCGTTGCATCCACCGGTTAAAATTGACCCCAAACT
>Ga0123353_10007494_pt1 | contig 14764 bp, 14 predicted proteins | sample TergutLab28metaG_3_FD_92763 | JGI IMG/M metagenome (GOLD analysis project Ga0123353, IMG submission 92763) | Labiotermes labralis P3 segment gut microbial communities from Petit-Saut dam, French Guiana - Lab288 P3 | ecosystem: Host-associated > Arthropoda: Insects > Digestive system > Gut ... | reverse complement strand
GAAGCGGCATCGCGCGACATATAACGAACATTTTTACAGACGGCGAGTTGGACGAAAATGTGGTGTGTGCATTTTTTGCACATACCACTCAACACGGCGCTATTGAAGGAAAAACGCAAACTTTGGAAGTGAAATTTTACAATCTTGATATGATAATTTCCGTTGGTTATCGTGTTAATTCTGTGCAGGCGATCAATTTCCGCCGCTGGGCTACTTCTGTGTTGAAAGAGTTTTCCAAAAAAGGTTACATTATTGACCGCAAACGTATGGAAAACGGGCGGTTTTTCGATGAAGATTATTTTGAACATTTGCTTGCCGAAATTCGTGAAATTCGTTTGAGCGAACGGCGGCTTTATCAAAAAGTAACCGATATTTATGCCACATCGTCCGATTATGATTCTCAATCGCCGTTCACGAAACAATTTTTTGCTGCAGCAATGAACAAGCTGCATTGGGCTGTTCATCAGAACACTGCCGCTGAACTGATTTACAATCGCGCCGATTCCGAAAAAACGAATATGGGGCTGACGGCTTGGGAAAACGCGCCCGGCGGAAAAATCGTGAAAAGCGACGTGGCGGTTGCAAAAAACTATTTGACCAAAGACGAGCTCGAAAGTTTGGGACGAATTGTGAATGCTTATCTTGATCTGGCGGAAGACCGCGCAAGAAAGGGAATACCGATGACAATGCAAGATTGGGCAAGTCGTTTGGATAAATTTCTGCTTGCGGACGATCGCGATTTATTGCAAAACGCAGGCAGTATTTCCACAGAAATAGCCAAAGATAAAGCTGAAAATGAATTTGAAAAGTACCGCTTAAAACAAGATCAACTCTATATGAGCGATTTCGATCGATTTATGCAATTGGAAGAAAACGTAAAAGAACAGAATGTAAAAGAACAGAAAGATGATTTGAACACTTAATTTTGAACACTTTTTTAAACACTTTTTTAAACACTTTTTTGAACACTTAATTATTTAGCTGTTCTACTCACGACCCTTTTTGATTTCTCAAAATTTGAACGTCACTGGATTTCACAATTTTTTAAATTCCTGTTCACGTTTTTTTCTTTCAACGGATAAATCTTTTCCAATCAGGCCATACGCGTCCGACCGGCATTGGCGGCAGTGTCTCATCTGTTTGACATACGGCGCGCAGGCGTCCTGGACGGCTTTTCGTTCCTGATCCGTCGGCGGTGTGATCTCTTTAAAAGCCGCCTGACTGATCAGCGGCATAATATTCATGATATAGACGCCCATTTCATTCATTTTCCGGGCCAGTTCGATTATATGTTTATCATTGACACCGGGAATCAAAACGGTATTGATTTTGACGGTCATTCCGGCTTCCACGGCTTTTTGAATGCCTTTCAGCTGATTTTCAATCAAAATCTCGGCGGCTTCCCGTCCCTTGTACCTTTTTCCTTTGTAATATATCCCGCCAATGATTTTCTTTTGAATATCGGGGTCATCGGCGTTCATCGTTACGGTCAGAGTCTCAACGCCTGCGGCGGCCAGCTCTTCAAACCTGTCCGAGAGCAGTAAGCCGTTCGTGCTGACGCAGAACGTCGCGTCGGGGTATTTTTCGCGGACCAGCCGGAACGTTTCAAATGTTTCATCGTTGTCCAGCGGGTCGCCGGGGCCGGCAATTCCGACCACCTTTATGTAAGGATTTTGTTTTAAAATCTCATCCGTCCGCTTCAGCGCGTCCGGCGGCGAAAGCACTTCGCTTGTCACGCCGGGGCGGCTTTCATTGACGCAGTCATATTTTCGGTCACAATAGTTGCATTGAATGTTGCAGGACGGCGCCACCGGCAGGTGCAGCCTTCCAAACAGGTGCTGCGTTTCCGGCGAGAAGCACGGATGTTCCGCGACTTTTCGTTTCATTTCGCCGCTTTCGGGGCGTTCTTTCATTTCATCGCTCATCGGACATCTTTTCAATTTGACCACCGCTTCAGACTGGCCGCCGCTCAGACCAACATTTTTCCGACATCGCGGGCTTTTTTCAGGACGTCTTCATCTTTTAAAACATCATCCTTGTCATGAAGTTTTATGCCGGTGACGGTTCCGGCGGGAACGCATCCGTGTCCTTTGAAAATATATTCGATTCTCTCGGGCGTTTTGGCGTAATGGCCGGGAATATCGGCCCCCTGCGTGATGACAATGCCCAGTTTCTTGCCGGCCGGAAGCAAAGAGTTTCGATCGGCATCTTTTAAAGCGTAACAGCGGTCGATGAACGTTTTCAATTGGCCGGTCATTTCACCCATATAGATCGGTGTTCCGATGACAATCGCGTCAGCCGTCTTCATTTCTTCAAACAGGCCGGTCATATCGTCACGGCGGACACAGCTTCCCGTTTTCCGGCAGGATTCACAACCGAGGCAGCAGCCTATATTCATTTTCGCTAAATTGTAGATTTTTGTCTCGGCGCCCAATGCCTTCGGCTCTTTCATCATTTCCTGCATCAGGAGATCCGTATTTCCGTTTTCCCGAGCGCTTCCGAGTATTCCGATGACTTTCATTTTCTTCCCCTTTGATCAGTGATTTTTAAAATCAATATCGGCATTTTATATATCTGTTTTTCAAATATGAATTTCAAATATGAAAGACAAAATGCTTACATCCCCAAAGTTTATATTCTAACCGTATCCTTTTATATTAAAAATCAGAAACGAGGAATTTTAATGTCTGTTCAATATGTTTCCAATCCCGAATTACCGATCATTAAAGAGGGTTGGGCGGGAAATCTGAAAAAAGGCAACTCCTTTCTGAATGAGAGGCCGGTTCAGAGGAGCATGATTCATTTTGCCAAATCCCGGCTTCACAACCCGCAGAGACTGGAACGGAAAAATGATACGTATCACGCCGGTTTTTGCCCGAATGACAATTTTATGCAATCCGACGAGGATATGATTGTTTGGCTCGGCCACGCTTCTTTCTTTATCCGCTTGGGCGGCGTGACATTCCTGACAGACCCGTCTTATTACAGTTTCCCGACGCGGCGACGGCGGGTTCAAATCCCTTGCGATGTCGAAAACTTCAAATTCGCCGATTATGTTCTGATTTCCCATATGCATCACGACCATGCCGATATCCGGTCGCTGCGCAAGATTTTCAAAGCCAACAAAAAAACGCAGGCGCTGCTTCCGCTCAACGCGCGGACCTATATCAAATATTTTATGAAAAATTATCAGGAAGCGGGCTGGTACCAGCAGTATAAAACAACGCCGGAAGTTGAAGTTTATTTCATGCCGAGTTTCCATTGGTCCCGAATGCATATCTTTGACGGCAACAGTTCTCTGTGGGGCAGTTTCATTATTAAAACCAGTGACAAAACCATTTATTTCGGGGGCGACACGGCTTGGGGAACCCATTTTGAAGAAATCGCCAAACTTTTCCCGTCCATTGATTACGCAATCATGCCGATCGGCGCTTATACGCCCCGTTCCGTTGCGGGATCCACTCACATCTCTCCCGAAGAGGCCGTCGGAGCGGCGAAAATTCTCGGCGCCAAGCACCTGATTCCGATGCATTACGGCACTTATCCGCTCGGACTGGAGCCGATCGGGGAACCGTATCGTAAAATCTGCCAATTGGACAAAGACGGAAAAATCGGCGGCTGTTTGAATTGTTTAGACGTCGGCGAAGAATTGCCGATCTGAATTTCTGCCGCCCGGATATTTTTCCCGTTTTCCGATATATTTATAATGTTTTTCATCCCATCCAATTATTGATTCGTTTATCATTAATCCGATTATTAAATATCCGATTATTATCCGATTGTAAATATCCGATTATTATCCGGTATTAAATATCAGGTTGTTAAATATCCGGCTGTTAAATGTCATTTTCCTTTCAGGGATTCAAAATGAAAGAAAAAGAACTTCAATATGTTTTCTCAGATATGGACAACACATTGTTTGATTTTGTCCACGCCAAAGTCAAGGCTTGCGCGGCTGTCGTGGACCGGATCGGAACCGGTGACCCTCTTGAAATGCTTTCTTATTTCCTGCGCGGCATTTACGGATTTGAAAATTTGGAAAATATCGAGGATTACCTGAGGGAAAAACTCGTTTTTTCCGCCCCTCTTTTTGAAGAATGCTGCGGCATTTACGAGGATATGAAAGTCGAACACGTCGAGCTTTATGACGGCGTTCTTGACACGATTCGCGCCGTCAAAGACATGGGCTGTTCCTTCGTCATTGTGACGGACGCCGACACCGAGAACGCTTACCGCCGTCTCAAACGCGTCGGCTTGGCCGGCGTTGTGGATGACGTTATCGCTTACGATATGTCCGGCAAGAAAAAACCCGACCTCGGCGCGTTTGAATTCGCTCTCAACCGTTCCGGCGCGTCGGCGGATGAATCCATGTATATCGGTGACAGCCTGCGCCGCGACATCGCGCCGGCCAAAAAAATCGGCATGGTGACGGCGTACGCGGCTTACGGCGACCGGAACGATCATGACCGCGACTTCTTTTTTGAACCCGATTATAAGCTGAATCATATCGGGGAAATCATAGAGATTATTCAGAGCCGGGGTAAAGTGAACTGATAAAATTCACCCCTCTATTTTAACCGTATGGAATTCCATACGTTTAAAAATACAAACGGTTGCTTTGTTCTTCACCAAAACAATTTCGAATGCCAATCCCCGTATTTTGAGGGTCCGGAAACAAGGCGGCACCCCTTTTCATTTTCGAATCCCGCCTCAAACGAACACAAATATGAATACAAATGTGAATAGAAAACGCTATCTTTAGAAAAGGCCATATATAAAAGTGAAATAAAAAACGGAACGAATATACAATCCTTGGGAGAGATTTTATGAGCGAAAAATTCAGATGTTTCGGCGACACGCCGCTGTACGAGTCCTATCACGATAACGAATGGGGCCGCCCCGTTCATGACGACCGCAAACTGTTTGAAATGCTGATTTTGGAAGGCGCGCAGGCGGGACTTTCGTGGATCACCGTCCTTAAAAAGCGAGAGTCATACCGGCAGGCTTTTGACGGGTTCGATCCCGAAAAAGTTGCTCTTTACGATGAAGCGAAAATAGAGGAGCTGATGGCAAACGAGGGCATCATCCGGAATCGTTTAAAAATTAACGCGGCGATCATCAACGCCCGGCTTTTCTTAGAGGTCCAAAAAAAGTACGGCAGTTTCGACAAGTTTCTTTGGGCTTATGTTAACAACAAACCGATATTGGGCAATCCCAAAAAATTCGAGGATTATCAGGCAAGCACGCCGTTATCCGATCAAATAAGCAAAGACTTAAAAAAGATGGGCTTTAAGTTTGTCGGCTCGACCATCATTTATGCCTTTATGCAGGCGGTCGGCATGGTCAATGACCATTTGGTGGATTGCTTTGTCTATAAGGAATTGACGAACGAGAAGGCAGCAGTGAAGACGAACGCGAAGGCGAATGTGAAGACGAAAAAGAAGACGAACGAGAAGGCAGCAGTGAAGACGAACGCGAAGGCGAATGTGAAGACGAAAAAGAAGACGAAAGAGAAAACGCAATGAGAAGGTAAACGAAGGAGCAGAAAATGGATAACTACGAAAACTTACGTCTCAGAGACCCCGAAGTGACACCGACAGACGAAGTGCTGGAGCAGACGCTGGGCGGCAGCTACACTGCATACACGGCCTTCCGAGATTCACCGGCCGGCTTTGGAATAGAGCAGGAATGGAAGTACTACACCGATGGCAAAGCATGGTTCGCCAAAGGACTGCGAAAGTGGACAACGCCGAGGGGCGCGAAAAAAGAAAAAACCGTCTACTGGCTTTCGGCATGGGACGGGTACTTTAGAGTGACGATTTATTTCAAAGAAAAGAACCGCCAAGAAGTGCAAAAAACAGAAGTGGGCGATAAGACCAAGCAAATAATCGCAGAGGCGAAGACAATGGGCAAACTCATGACATTCCCGTTGATTTTTGACATCAGAACGGCTGACCTGCCGGCTGACATCGGCGCACTCATAGAATGCAAAAAAAGAATAGAAGGATAAAGGAACGAGGGATAAAGGAACGAGGGATAAAGGAACAAAAATGTTTTACGAAGTGAAGTTCGATGTTGCCGAATTCAACAACATTCGTTTTTTCTCGGTATTTTCCGTTTATTCTTTGTATTCTCGTATTCTCCGTTTATTCCCTGTCTAATATTTCGTTCATTTTTTTTCTGAGAACGGCAACCCCTTCTTTATCCCGTTTCCTTCCGCAGCGCTGTGTAATTCCCCAATGATGGCGAATCAAATCAACGTATTTTTGGTCCTTTGTCAGTTCATACCGCGTTAAGTGAATACAGGCTTCAACGACTGAATGGAACCCGCGGTTAAAAATAAATCCGGCTTTATCGGGCTTTAAAACAATAAAATCGGCGGGTTCAATGTCAATGATAACGGAATCTTCGGCTTCCGTTCTTCCAACGCATTTGAACAAAACGACGCGGTCAGCGTTTTTCAAATAAGGGATAGACGCTTCCTTTGGGGAAACGGATTCTTCGCCCGCGTACTCAGCATAACCATACTCGGCATAATCGTACTCGGCATAACCGTACTCGGCGTAACCGAATTCATCATCTTCCAAATCATAAAATGTGGTGGTTGCGTATAAAACAGCGTCATCCGTCATATTGGCGGCAAAAAGGTTTTCACGCATCATGTTTTCACACGTTTTTGAGCCTTTGAAAAGATGAAGAAACATACGATCGTTTTTCCAAACGATTCCAAACGGGGCGGCATTCGATACATATTTACTGCCGTTTCGGTCATTTCTTGTCGTCAGAATCAATTCCGAAATGCCTTCAGATATTCCGAAATTTCTCATTTTTTCCAGATTTTCCGCCGTTTCACGCATTTTTCCATCTCCGGATTTTTACAATTAAATGGTCATTCCGTCCGTCAGCGCAATAAAAATGCCGGCGGCCGCAATATCTGCCGTTGATCCGGGATTCATTCTGTTTTTTTGTAAAATATTATCCAGCTTTTTGATTTTCGGAATCATTTTCTTCAAATTCTTTCTCTTTCTTTTGTTTTTCCTGAAAAGAATCTTTGACGCTTTTTTTTGAACGCCGGCCGCTGTTTTTTTGTCGAATTTCGTTGAAATAAATGTGTCGGGCATAGCCGCCAAAAATTCGAGAAACGTATAGACAACGGCGCTGTTGATGACGCTTCCGAAGCATTGTTCGGGCCGGTTTGAAAAACGGGTTTTGTTTTTCCGAAGCTTTTTTGAAAACAGCAGCGACTTTTCAAAACCATTGACCCACTCCCGCGCGACCATGTCCCGTGATGCGCCCATTTCCATCAAACGGAAAAGTGTTGTCCCTTCCCGCCGAATATTTTCCGCGGCTTTTTGATCCCTCAAATCGTACGCCGATTCGGCTTCTCCCGTTTTCATGACGGGAATTGAAAGCCGGCCGAAGGCTTTGTAAAAATAAACGGCATCCTCAACTGTTGTGTTCCCGCAGATTTCGGACGCTTTTTGTACAAGAGTTTTCGAATCGGCGCCGGCCGGAAGAGAGCCGGCCGCGGCCGCAATCGGCAGTAAAAGAAGGAGAGATCCGAAATGCGTATTCCCGCCGCTTTGGAGGGTTTGGCTTTTCTCGACGGCTTCCAAAAAAACAGGGCCGAAGGCCTGTATTTCATCGTTTTCGGAACTGCCGGCGCATTTGGAAAAAACGGATTGGACGGAAGCGGCGGAAGCCAAAAAATGTTCAAAGGACGTCTCCGTAAAATCTTTCAGACGGTGGACATTTCCGGGTTTCGGATAGGCGGCGGCTTCCAAAATCATCGCGAGCGCGGCGAAAATTGAGATGTTTTCCGCCTTTGAATTAACCGGTTTTTCCATATCTGTCCCGCCTCATCATTCGTATCTCATCATCTGTAATGCCATCATCTGTATGTCATCATCTGTATGTCAATCCGTATCCGAATCCCTATTTCAATTCTTTCAATCCGCGTCTCCATATTGATTCATGCCATTTTTAATGTATTGTTCGTATCGTTCGGATTGCGCCGTTTCTGATGATGTTGCAATTGTCTTTTTTCTTTTCCGTCAATGGCGTCTAAAATCTTTTCGGAAAGCTCCTTTTTCAGACGCATATATTCGCCGTTTGACAAACCGAGTTCTAAAAGCGTGCCGTCTCTGTAATAACACGGTTTTGTCGTTTTGCAGCACCAAACAAGGCTTCCGAAACACGTTTCTTTTCCAAGCTCCAGCGGCGTTCCTTTCACGGAGTCTTGTTTCAGCCGGATAAATTCGTCGGGGGTGAAGCCGACGTTTTCAACTTTTTTAAGTAAGCTGCAGTATTTGACGGGCGGGCAGCAGAATGTCATGCCGCGGTTATCGCCGCGTTTACAAATATGTCTGGGCGCGTTGTACCATCCCGTTTCCCGCTGGTATTCCGTCACTTTTTTCACCAAATGGGGAATGAATTCAGAATCATCCGCCGCCGCGCGGGCAACGGAAACAATATCGGCGCCGCTTCCGAAGAAATCTAAAGCGGCATCGAAATCGTCCACCGAATTATTGGCAATCAGGATTTTTCTTGTGGCGTTTCGGATTTCCGTCATTGCTTCCGTGTCGGCGCCTTTGCCTTCAATCATGGCGTCGGCATGAATAATGTCGGCGCCGGCCGCATCAAAAAACTCGGCGGCCATGCCGGGCTTCTGAGCGCTTGTTCGGAATTTGACGGACAAAACGACACCTGTTTTTTTGATATTTTGAATTATTTCGGCAAGCATTTCCGTGTCTTGTAAAAGCGCCTGACCCATACCGCGTGTTGTAAATTCGAGCTGGCGGCAATGGATATCAAGTTCCAAAACCGCGTTTTTCCTTTTCAAAAGTTCGGCGGCTTTCAGAAGCGGCTCAAGCGTCAGGCTTCTGACGCTGACGGCAACAACCGTTTCGGGCATTGCGGCGTTGACGGCATCGATTTCCTTTTCAATCTGAATGAAAACATCGCCGCCCGCATCCGCTCCGGCGGTAAATTCTTTCCGGCCGCGAGCCGTAGCTTCCTCTCCCGCCGCCTTTGATTCGTGGTCTAAATTGTATGCGCCGAGAACAACCAGTCCCGCGTTTTTCGCATTCACAATCGCAAATTTGCTGTCGGTGATTCCCGCCATTGCCGATAGCGCGACCGGATTTTTAATTTCAATACTTCCGGCCCGGATTTCAAATAATTTTTCCATTTTTAAATAACTCCTGTTGTATGAAAGAAAAGTTAAAGAGACTCTCCTTAATAAATTCTCTTTTTATTTTCAATATTTAATTGACCGCCGTCAACAGTGTATTTCAATATCCTTCCGCCGGCTTCGCCGCCATCGTATTTGTAAATTAAAACAGTTCTTTCAAACTGCATTCCCCTTTCCTCCATTCTGAATTGAAAATAGCAATCCGAAATATGTTTTATCCGATTTTCAATCTCCGCCGGGAATATGTTTTCATAAAGGCACCCGATGAAAAGTCGGGTGCTTTCATGGTTTACTTTTAGTTTTTGGGGTTGCACATGGATTTGTTTTTCCGTTCCGTTTTTCAAAAATTGTTTTATCTCCCGCACAAAGGAAATAACGCACTCTTCTTCGGTGCTTTTGAGGATCGTTTTTTCGGAGACTGCGTGAAACGGTTTGTCATTTCCGCAAAGTTCGCTTAAACTTTCAACAACAAACAAATAGTCGTCTTCCGATTCTTCTTTCTCTCTGAACGAGCGGCAAAACTCTAAAGTCTCCTCCCGATTTTCGGAAGTGATTTTTACAATTTTGCAGCCGTTCGAGTTCAGGCCGTCGCCTCCGGCGGGCCTCCCTTGGTTTTTTAAAACCTCCGCCAGAAACAACTTCATCCCTTCGTCATCATTTCCCGCGGCCAAAAGAAACGATCCGTTTTCAATCCGGCCGCCGGTCAGTCTGTCAATTTCAGGGATACCTGTTGTGAAATTCAGAGTCATTCATTTCACACTTCCGACAATTCTTTTCTGTGCCTTATCCATTTTGATTCGTTCGAAAACGAAACTTATATATATTCAACAAGCGGCTTTTCAGATATGCAAAATTCAAAATGTGGCTGTACCGCGGGCAGTAAAGCTGAAACCTCTAAAGCTGAAACCTCTTTTCATCCGGCCGATTTTTCCGCTTTAAAATTTGAAAACGGATTGATTCCGGCGATTGTTCAGGACGCCGATTCCAAAGAAGTTTTGATGTTTGCTTTTATGAATGAAGAAGCTCTGAAACTGACGCTTGACACAAAAATCGCGCATTATTGGAGCCGAAGCAGGCAGTCATTGTGGAAAAAAGGCGAAACGTCCGGTCATTTTCAAAGAGTGGAACAGATTTATTTCGACTGTGACGCCGACGCGCTTTTGCTGACGGTCAAACAAACCGGCGGCGCATGCCACAACGGGTACAAATCTTGTTTTTACCGGACAATTGACGGTGCTGTTGTCGGCGAAAAAGTGTTTGATGAAAAAGACGTCTATTAAATCTGTTTTGTTGTATTTTATTCTCTTTTTTATTCTCTTTTTTATTCTCTTTTTTATTCTCTTTTTTATTCTCTTTTTTATTTTCCTTTTTATTCATTTTTCATCTTTTTTCAAACTAAAACACTTCTAACGACAGTTATTTTATACTTAGAAGAAGTAAAATAATTACCCCAAACCTGTAAAAATTCAGGAGTGTTTTCATGACAGAAGTGCAAGAGTATTACAATGAATATTTCCTGAAAGTATGCGCTGAGATTGGAGAGGCGCTTGTCCCGCACGGATTTCAGGTGTTGGCAAAAGGGCAGCGCTTAAGAAAAATTTCTAAGGATAAGGACATTGTTTTTGAAATTTACTTCCGCAGAAATTACCTCACGTCTTATATGATAGATGCGGGCGTGTCGATTACGCCTGAATTTTATATCACGTCAAAAAAATTAAAACAATGGCTGACGGACCAGATTGACAGCAAAAATATTATCGGTTCAATATACTGCAATGAACTTGGTGAATGTACGCCTTACATGGCTGTTGAAAAACCCGGCATCGGTATGTATGATGACAGCAAGCGTTACGAAATAATGCCCGGCTACAGCGACAGGAGAAGGTGTTCATGGCTTTTGGATGACGGCAGTTTAAAAGGCAGTAATGAAAATACCGCCAAATTAATTGCGGAAAGGATCGAACACTATCTTTTGCCCCTCTTTGAAATATTTGAGGATAAGGAAAAATCCATAGACTTTTTGCTCACCTGCGGGACCCGGTTCAATCCGTGGCTGAGGTCATCGATAAACCCTTTGCCGTATATTGTTCTGTACGGCGGCCCTGAAAAAGCGTCGCAATTTTTAAAAGATTTTATTGGGGACTATTTTAAACGTGATAATTATCATGCTCAATCTTTGAGAGATTTTTGCGATTTTTTGAACAAACCGGTCAAAGAAAAAGAGAAAGAAAAGCGCTATGATTATCAGTGCTGGTATAAAGAGCAGCAACAGTATTTCACCTATTATTTTAAGGATAAAATCGGTTCATACGACGGTCACGAAGCCAGAGAAGCCGCAGTCGCATTGGCATACAATCACGGCGTTAAAATATGAAGGAGTAAAGACTCTTAGGGGTAAAAACTCTTAGGGGTAAAAACTCTTAGGAGTCAAGACTCTTAGGAGTCAAGACTTTTTATTCCGTCTCTTTCCTCCTTTCCAATATTTATTATACAACCAAAACCTATTTTTCCGTATGACTTCACGAAAAGCTTCCGCTTCAACCAATTCCTCTTCTTACAGAAAATTCCGGTCCGTTGATATCAACGCTGATGACTTTGAATTTGATTATGACCCGGAGAAACGTTTTTCCGTTGAGACGGTTATCGGCGATACCGGCGCCGTCATCGACGGCGTCTTATCCCGCTCCATTCGCGGCGGCAGGTATCAATCCCATAACGGTGTCTTATGCGTCATCATCCCCGAAGCTGTTCTTGCGGAACTCGAACACCAAGCCGACAGCCGGAGAGAAACGGGCGTTTACGGCATTGACGAACTTCTGATTCTCCGCCAAATGGACGCCAATGGTGAAATTCGGCTGACTTATGAAGGCAGCCGGCCGACCGTTCATCAAATCCGGGACGCGAAACTCGGGGAAGTGGACGCCCTCATCCGGCAAACGGCAATGGACGCCGGCGGTTTGTTCGTAACATCGGATAAAGTTCAGGCCGTTATCGGAAAAGCCAAAGGCCTGTCCGTTGATTATGTCCCGCCGGCGGTCCGGGGGACGGGGATAGAAGCCGATTTCTCCGAGCTGTCTATTCTTGTTTTTTTTGACCCGCAAACCATGTCGGTGCATTTGAAAAATAATGTCGTTCCGATGGCAAAACGCGGATCCGTCGGCGAAATGAAGTACAGGCCGGTTCGGGAAACGCCCTGCACGGCGGAAGAACTCAGCCGCCTGAAATCCGAACTGGTCCTCTTTACGAAAAGGGATTCCGAGTCTTTTATTGAGATCGAATACAATGGCGCTTTGATTCTTCAAGTCCGCGATATGAGAATTGCGATTACGGAAGCGCCTTTTTCCGACGATTTTGAAATTACGGCTGTCCGGCCGATTGCCAATGTCGATTTTGAAAAATATCAGGCAAGCGATATTTTAAGAGAGCGGATTTTACAGCAGCGGGGCATTTTGATTGCCGGGGCGCCCGGGGCGGGGAAATCTACGTTTTCGGCGGCAGTGGCTAAGTTTTTGCTGGAACACGGCAATGTGGTCAAAACAATGGAATCCCCGCGCGACCTTCAGGTGCCGGCGGAAATTACACAGTATGCGCCTCTGGAAGGTAAAATGGAAAATACGGCCGACCTTCTTTTGTTGGTGCGCCCCGATTACACGATTTACGATGAAGTCCGAAAAACGCAGGATTTTATCCTGTTCGCCGATATGCGGCTGGCCGGCGTCGGCATGATTGGCGTCGTTCACGCGACCCGCGCAATCGACGCGGTTCAAAGGCTGATCGGCCGGATTGAGCTTGGCGTCATTCCTCAAGTGGTCGATACGGTCATTTACATTGACAAAGGCCGGATTTCAAAAGTTTATACGCTTGAATTTACCGTCAAAGTGCCGCACGGCATGGTGGAAGCTGATTTGGCGCGGCCGGTCATTGTTGTGACCGATATGGTCACGAACCGGACGGATTATGAAATCTATACTTACGGCGAGCAGGTTGTCGTCATGCCCGTCAGCCGCGAGGCCGGCGGCACAACAATGACTGACCGCAAACCCTTTTGGACGGAAACCGAAGCCGTTCTCGAAGAAGAGATTGAGCGTTACGCGTCCGGCCCCTTTGAAGTTGAAATGGTTTCCGATACGAGCGCGGTTGTTAAGGTTAAAAATTCCGACAGAAAGAAAATCATCGGACGCGGCGGCGATACAATCAGCCGGATCGAGTCTCAAACGGGGCTTCGCATCGATGTCCGCGAGATGCCGGCCGCTCATTTCATTAAAAATAAAAGCCGTTTTTCGGATGATTCCGGTTTTCGGGAGGGCGGCCGCAAGTCTAAAAAAGATTTTGCCGGCAGATTGTATGACGACGCGGATGATAAAGAATTGTTCGGCGAGTCGATCGGCGAGTCGTTCAGCGAGTCCGGCGGCCCGGATTATGTCATTCCGATGTTTGAAAAAACAAAGAAGCATTTTATTCTGAAAGTTCCGGAGTTTTCAACGCGGGACGTGGATGTTTATATGTCCGGCAAACCGTTCTTCAGCGCAACGGTCGGCCGCGGCGGTGAAATTAAACTCCGGCTGGACTCCGATTTGGTTGAAAAAATTAAATCCTGTTTCAGAAACGGAGAGTTAATCGAAGTTCGGCTGACAGATTCCTCTCGGTAATTCCTCTCAGTAATTCCTCTCAGTAAACCGTATTGTTTTTTACGGCGCTGTTCAATGAATTGCATCAAACTTTTATTCATTGAATGAATTGCCCGGGATGCCAAAGCGCAGGCGGCCGTAAAAGACGAAATGTTCAAAATCGCCAACGTTACAAATGCAAAGTTACAAATGCAAAAAATGTACCGGACCGTTACGGCTGAAACAGTAAAAAACAGATGAATGCCGCGATACTTTACCGCGCCTTTTTTGTCGGGGCCGTTCCGAAACTGAAATAAAAATTACGAACAGAAGGCAGCGGAAACCCGCCGCCTCGTTCGCGTACTTTTCTTATTATTTGCGGTTTAACCGAGATGGCGCTCTCGCCATCTTATCGGTCGCTTTATTCGTTGTACTCGTCTTCATCTTCAAGATGATCCCCGTCGATGATAACGTCATTGAGCTGGTAGGTCGCAATGATTAAATCATCGAGCCGGTCGCCCTCGTTGATCACATCGTCAAGCTGGACGCCCTTGATGAACACATCGCCGAGCTGGTCGCCCTCGTTGATTACATCTTCGAGTTGGTCGCCCACATTGACAACGTCTTTGAGTTGGTCTCCGACGTTCACAACGTCCTCGAGCTGTTCTCCAACGTTCACAACGTCCTCGAGCTGTTCTCCGACGTTCACAACGTCCTCGAGCTGTTCTCCGACGTTCACAACATCATCGAGCTGTTCTCCAACGTTCACAACGTCCTCGAGCTGTTCTCCGACGTTCACAACGTCATCGAGTTGTTCTCCAACGTTCACAACGTCCTCGAGCTGTTCTCCGACGTTCACAACGTCCTCGAGCTGTTCTCCGACGTTCACAACGTCCTCGAGCTGTTCTCCAACGTTCACAACGTCCTCGAGCTGTTCTCCAACGTTCACAACGTCTTCGAGCTG
>Ga0123353_10007492_pt1 | contig 14765 bp, 7 predicted proteins | sample TergutLab28metaG_3_FD_92763 | JGI IMG/M metagenome (GOLD analysis project Ga0123353, IMG submission 92763) | Labiotermes labralis P3 segment gut microbial communities from Petit-Saut dam, French Guiana - Lab288 P3 | ecosystem: Host-associated > Arthropoda: Insects > Digestive system > Gut ... | reverse complement strand
TTGCTACAAAAGAAGATACCATTGATATGCGTTTTAATGAGAAACTAGCACATGCCCCCAGATAGCCCAGACAATTTGAAAAACAGGGAAAAATAACAGGAGCAGACCGGATACCCCATTTACCTTATTCTGCCATTGATGCTGTATGTCGCTAGAAAATGAGGTAATAATAAAGGTAATTCGGTTGGGTGTTTTTGGACACCGTGGCTACTTAGGTTGTTTAGTCAGAAAAATGAGGTGAAAATTAGGTTTTCCCATACGATTGATTGCGCTGTAGTATTAGCCCGTATGATTCATTCGCCTCCACTATGAACCGCCGGTCGTTGTGGTAAAATGTTGTTTTGTAAGGCTTTGCGGCATTTTCATTCTCCAACGACCGAAAACAGCGACAAAATGCGAGCGACTTTTTTTGCGTGGAGATCAATACCGCCGTTCCACGAAACGCCATCATGGACATTGCGTTCCAGAATGAAATGGAGTAGAATGGGTGCTTTACCCTCTTTTTACCTGTTCGCCCCATGAAACGTTTGTTCCTCTTCGCTCTCCTGCTCTTCGCTGCTCAAACGGCGTTTGGGCAAATTTCTAAACTCAACCCTATTATCAATCCCACGCTGGACGAACTGCGGCAACAGTTTGCCCAGCCGCACAGGGATTACAGCACCGGTCCACTCTGGACGTGGAACGATCTGCTCACTGAAGAGCAAATCCGCTCCGCACTGCAAGACTTGGCGAAGCAAAATGTCAAGCAAGTTTGGGTACACCCGCGTCCGGGACTGATGACACCGTATCTCTCCGACGATTGGTTTCGAATGTGGAAAGTCTCCCTCGACGAAGCGGCAAAACTCGACATGAACGTCTGGATTTACGACGAAAATTCATACCCCAGCGGTTTCGCCGGCGGGTTCGTTCCCGAGGCGTTGCCCGACTCGCGCGGGATGGGACTGCGTTTTGAAGAAGTCGCCAGGCTTGATCGCATTGACGACAACATCTGGTATGTGTTCGATGCGTCGCACAAAAACATTACGGAAGCTGCCAAGAAGGAGGGGAAACTCCCTGCACTCGAAAATAATCCTGATGGAAAGTATCTCATCGGCAGAGCGCAGTATTCGCCTGTCAGTGGCTGGTACGCCGGAAAATGGTATGTCGATATTCTGAAAACAGGGGTCACGGAAAAGTTTCTGGACATTACGGTGGAAGCCTACGCGAATGTCCCGGAAATTCGTCGTGAATTCGGTAAGCGGGTTCCCGGCATCTTCACGGACGAGCCGCACCCCGCCGGATCGGTCTCCGGGTTTACTCTCGGTGGGTCAGGCATGACGTGGAACGATGAAATCCCCGTCGAGTTTGAAAAGCGATTTGGCTATTCGCTGATTGACCACTTACCCTCGTTGGCAAAGCAGACCGGCGATTGGAGACGCATCCGGCACAATTATCAACAGATTATTCTCGACATGTTCGTCGAACGCTGGGCGAAGCCGTACTTTGAACGATGCGAAAAATATGGTCTCGAATTCACCGGGCACTACTGGGAGCATGGGTGGCCCGGTACATCGCATGGACCGGACAATATGGCAATGTACATTTGGCATCAGCGACCGTCCATTGATTTGTTGATGAACACGTACAATGACAACTCAGCGAATGCCCAGTTCGGCAATGTCCGTGCGGTGAAGGAGTTGGCGTCGATTGCGAATCAAATGGGTCATGCGCGGACGCTTTCGGAAAACTACGGAGCGGGGGGCTGGGACATTCGTTTTGAAGACCTCAAACGGCTCGGCGATTGGTCTTACGCTCTCGGAGTCAACACGAACAACGAGCACCTTTCCTACGTCACCCTCCGCGGCGCACGCAAACGCGACCATCCGCAGTCCTTCTCGTACCACGTCCCGTGGTTCGAGGGCTACCACACGCTTGCCAGTTACTTTACACGTTTGTCATATATGCTGTCGCAGGGGCGGCAGATCAATCGCATCGTTGTCATCGAACCAACAACAACGGCGTGGATGTATCAAGGGGACGCGAAACTCGGCGCAATCGGTCAGAGTTTCACCAATCTCGTGAACGCTCTCGAACATGCACAAGTCGAATACGATCTTGCATCGGAAGATACGATCATGCGATTCGGCAAAGTCGATGGCAAGACGTTTGCGATCAATCACGGCGAATACGATCTCGTGATTCTTCCGCCATATATGGAGAACGTGAACCTTCGCACGGGGGAACTGCTGATGCAGTACGTCGAGAATGGCGGTCGATTGCTCTACTCGGACTTGCCGGTGCGGTGCGATGGCGTGGAACTCGACGCAAGCGAAACAACCTTGCTAACATCGCTTAGCGCATTGCCGAATGTGCAAAAGGTATCGACTGCCGAAGCCGTTGAGATTGCGAAAAAGCGAACTGCCGAAACGGGGCTTTCGATTTCCGTCCCGGAAGGAACGCGGTCGATTTTCCACCATCGGCGAACTTTGCCGGATTGTGAGATTCTTTTTATTTGCAACGTGGATCAAGAGAAAGAAGCCAGCGTTGCCGTCCATTTTCCGGAGCGAAAATACTCTTCTTTATTATGGTTGGAAACGGGCGACGTGATCGATAGCTTGCAAACAGACAATTTTGGTATAACAATCCCTCCAAGCGGTAGTTTTTTGTGGATACTTTCTGATACGGCAATACCGGGTACAACAGAATTTCCTTCCGTTGTGCGTGACGAACCGGTTAGCACAAGCACACCGCTGAAACTGCGCGAAATCCCCGGTTCCGACACCCTCGTCAAACGAGTGGAGAACAACGTATTGACGTTGGACTACGTCGACGTAAAAGTGGGCAATGAAGAACGCAAGGACGTTTACACCTATCAAGCCGATCAATGGATTTGGCAGAAGAATGGGTTCGGAAAAAATCCGTTTGACAACGAAGTGCAATTCAGAGACGAATTGATTACCAAAACGTTCCCGCCGGAAAGCGGCTTTGTCGCTACTTACCGGTTTACGCTGGACGGGTTTAATACGCCGCCGCGCCCGCTTTACATTGTGCTGGAGCGTCCTGATTTGTATCAGGTTTCCTGCAATGGCAAACCGCTGGCAACGCCCGAAAACACGGGAGGACAAACGCCAGCGTTTAAGGAGTGGTATCTCGATAGGTCCTTCGGGAAAATCGACATTTCTGCTGCGGTGAAGAATGGCGAGAACGAGATCACGATCACGTCGAGTCCGCTGACCGTTTGGACGGCACTCGAACCGGCGTACCTGTTGGGCGATTTTTCGCTCCGCAGTGCCGAGAAAGGTTTCGTCGTCGTCCCGCCGCAACCGCTCGCACTCAAAACGCCGGAACCGAAGGAAAAGATCATCACCCACTCGTCGGCACTCGAAGGTGTTTCATGGCTGACCAAAGGGATTGGCTTTCGCGGCGATGACGTGAAGAACGGCGATAAAGAGCCTCGTCTGACGTTCGATCTTGGCAAGGAATATGACCTCGCGGAAGTCCAGATATGGAATTACAACGAAAGCGGATTGACCAAACGTGGTGTTAAGGAAATGCTCGTTTTTCCCGTAATACCTACGGATGTGGCAAATGCAACGGGTCGCCGTTGGGTCAATGCGTCGCTCAAAGAGGGGGCTTCGGATGGCTCACAAACCATTTCACTCCCCGAAAAAGATTTTACCTCTGTCCGACGTGTGATTTTCAGAATCCTTTCCAATCACAATGGCATCACTTACCCGATTGCCGAAAGCGATTTAGAAAAAGCGAAGAATGCGGACAACGCCTTCGTCGGTTTGTCAGAGGTACGGTTTATCACGAAAGAGGGCAAAGTTGTTGAAGGAGTCAAAATTGCAGCGAAATCGAGCGAACTGGTTATCGCCACGCACAACCGCAAAGCGGAATACCTTATCGATGGCAGCGGCTTGCAGCCGTATCAACCACAGCAAGGTTGGCACGTCCAAGGCATGCCCTTCTACGCCGACAAGGTGGCGTATTCCCGCACGTTCGACGTTGCCAATGTATCGGGAACGTACTCGGTCAAATTGCCGAACAGCCCGAACGGCTGGTACGGAGCAACGGCACGAGTCATCGTCAACGGCAACGAGGCGGGGTTCACCGTGAGTGCGCCGTGGTCGGTCGATGTGACGAAGTTCGTGAAGCAAGGCAAAAACGAGATTGCGGTGCAAGTCTATGGCACGCCGAAAAACGTATTGGGTCCGCACCATGCGGGCAACTTGCGTGGCAGTGCGTGGCCCGGTTCATTCCACCGCGCGCCGGCAAACCAACCAGCCGGTTCCGCCTACGACGTCATCGGCTACGGTTTGTTCGAGCCGTTTGAGTTGATCGAGTTGCGTTCGTCAGAGGAGTAAACAGTCAGAATCAGGATTTACAGGATTGTAGGATGTACAGGATTTTTTAGGACGGGCGTAGCCCGCATGTCATCCTGAAAATCTCAAAATCTTGAAAATCCTGATCCAGACTTTTCCGCCTACGACGTCATCGGCTACGGTTTGTTCGAGACACAAGGAACGAATCATGAAACAAAAAATACCGCTTGCATGTTTGTCTCTGATGATATTGATCCCGCTTGCCGTGTCGAGCGAGTGGGTGCCGGTGGATGTTTCGGAGTTTTACATCACGCCGAATCAAACGGCAGAATTACGTTGGAGAGCGACGACTCCACCAACGCCAGAACCATTGGCGTTTACCCTGTTCGATGTCAATGACAAACCAACCGCAACCGGTGTTGCGCAATATCGTGACAACCAAGTCACCGCGACGGTGACGCTTCCGCAAGGATATTGGGAGATTGCCTTCGATGCGGAGCCGTCGAAGCGGTTCGGCGTTGTTTCGCAAGTGGCGGCAGCGGAGCCGTTCGAGGAGTTTTTCGCCATTGATGCCGCTCTCTCGTGGCTGGTGCGCGGCGACGACTTGCGGGAAGGGATCATCAAATCGGCAAAACGTTCCGGCATCGGCATGATGCGTGAGCGGTTCCGACTGGCAGGCATTGCGCCGGAAGAGGGCAAGTTCGACTGGCAAACACGCAACCGCTACGATACCTTGCGACAGACATACAAAAAGCACGGCATCGACGTGCTGGAAATGTCGCACGACGCACCCGACTGGATGGGCAAACGCAAGACTTATCCGAAAAATCTCGTGCAGTACGCCGACGCTTGGCGTGCGATCACCAACCGGTGGCAGGCGAGTTGGGGAGCGGTCGAGGTCTGGAACGAGCCGGACATCTTTTTCGGCGGCGATCTTCCGGCAGATCAGTACGTCGCACTCGTCAAAACGCTGGCGTATCGTTTTCAGCGGGACGGCATGAAAAAGCCGCTCGTCGGAGGCGTGGTCGCTCATCACAACGAAGAGTGGATCAACACGGCAATGGCGAATCAACTGGGCGAATTGATAGACGTTTTCAGCTTTCACACATACGACCGCGCACCGTCGATGGAAGCGTTGTTGGAAAAATATCAGCGACTTGGCATTGCGCTATGGCTGACCGAATGTGGTCGCCCGTGGAAGAAAGGACCGGATCGTCCGCCAGTCGAACAGGATTTAGAAAGCGTCACCGACATTGTGATGAAAGGCATCGAGTCGAAATGCTGCGGCGTTGCCCGCTATTTCCCGTTTGTGCTCCCCTATTACGAAGAGAACGACAACAACTTCGGGATGCTCGACCGTCAAGGCACGCCGCTACGTTCGATGGCGGGCTACGCCCAGATGATTCGCGTGCTTGCCCATACGGAATATATCGGCGATTTGAAACCGGGTGCATTTTCCGTCACGGAATCGATGCCGCCGGTGCTGCGTGCCAGAGTGTTTCGCAAGCACGATACCAAAGATGACAACGCCATCATCGTGCTTTATACCGCGAACATGCTGCCGACGGAATGTCAAACGTCGTTCGACGTACTTCGCGTGGAATCCATCACCGGAGAAATCTTGCCGAGCAGTCCGCTTGTTGTGACGAACGGGCTTGTTTATCTTTTTGTAAAGGTGCCGGAAAGTTTGGTGGATGCGGACACGTCTGCGAAGAAAATGCTGGATGGTGCGAAGAAGCCGCGTGTGACTCCCAAAATGGCTGCGCCGCCTTTTGTCACCGTATTCGACAGTCGTCAATTCGAGGCAAACAGTGCGGGATACCGTACCAAACTTGACAAAGGAATGGACATTCGCATGCCGTTCACGGTTTTTGACCTTGCTGGTCATCTGGATATGGACAGCATTGTACTTGTAAGAAAACTCCCTGATGCGGCAAAAACGGGGGAATTGCATCAAGCCTCGGGTACAAAGCCACGCCAATTTGAAGACAGCATTACCTTTCATCAATCAGGTGCCTCTTTGGATGAGTTGTTTATCGATTACGCGATCGCATGTCATGACAGATTTGCCTCGCGCGTATTTCATGAAAAAGTAGCTCTCCGATTTTTGACCGAACCAACATGGGAAGGTTTACTTGCCAAGCACAAAACCAACGTCCCCCTCGACATTTCACCGGAAAAGTGGAGACCGTCGAGTTCGGGCAGGCTGAGCATCGACGCAGCGAAAGAGCGCGGTGTGATGTTGAAATGCACGTTTGGCGATGTTGACAAGTGGTGTTATCCGCGGGTGGCTGTGCCGGAAGGGATTGACCTTACGAAATTTTCGGGGGTGATGTTGCGTGGTCGGGCAACGGGGGAAACAACGCCGCGATTCTTCCTGCACGAACGCGACAGCGGAGCGGGTTACATGACCGAAACCGCACTGTTCCCCGCCGATGGCGAATGGCACGCAGTACGCATCCCCTTCGACCGACTGGTTTATTGCGGCGCAACCCCCATTGATCCCAACGGCAGACTCGACCTCGATAACGTCATCACGCTCTCCATCGGCTTCAACACAAAATCCGCCGAAGCAACGCTCGAAATCAGCGACTGCATGTTGATCCTGCCATAAGGTTTTCGCCGGAAATTAACGATCCTTTTTTCTGTTGAAATCGCCATTCCGTAGAGTAGGAGTTAGAATGGTGCTACCGCACCATTTGACTCTGGCAGTTCCTTACTGCATGCGACTTCTGACTCCTGACTCCTGACTTCTGACTACTTCCTTGCTCCAGAATGAAAAATGAAAAATAGACCAATTATTTCTGGCGAAAGCCTAATGAAGGGCAGGCAGAACGGGAAATGCACCCAATCGCCTGGATTCCCGCCTGCGTGGGAATGACGGTGTTTTACGGACTTTGCAGTTCGACTGTAGACACAACACGCCAAGCACCGGCATACTTGCGTATGCCGCTCATGCGCGTGGCTGGACAGTGTTGGGAGGATTTTGCCGTTCTACTGTTGCAAAGAACTTGAGTTTGGTCTATACTGCTTGGGTTATTTTTTGCAAGCTCAAGCATATTGGAAAATTCCGGAAGCCGAGTATTTTCGTCCGGCAACGGAGACCCGAAGCAGGGTCGAAACAAACCATTTGTCCCCATTTATATTTGTCCCCATTGATAATAGATCGTTCGTGTTCATGACGTTATTTGAAGATGATCGCTACAATTGGCGAGAGACCTATTTCGTCTATTTCGAGTCCCCCCATCGACCGAAGTTGACGGAGGTTCGTCACGCCTTGAAAAAACGTGCTCCGTTCTTCACCATTCTTGAGAGCAAAGCCGAGTCGAACGGGTATCTTGTTGCCATGACCATTGCCTCTTATGAAAACCATGCGGCACTGGAAATTATCTATCGAGAAGGAAGCGATGTACAAAACGAAGCCGCGCATTGGGTCAGTTCCTTAAAACACGAGGCAACGGACGAGGAATTCAAGCAACTTCAAAAAGTCGTGCGCTGCCAATCGCGTTTCGACATTCATCATTTTGAGCAAACAGCAGGGACCGGCGTATTCAATGTGATGAAATTGCCAGAGTTAAAGTTTTCGCGAAAGACCACGACTCCCGTTGATCGCAGTGACGTTTTTCTCAAAGCCTTAGGACAGGATGCGACAAGCAAAGAACGGTTTCACTTCGATCCCCGTTCTTACAATCGATGCCGCCACGGCAACGCCGGGGAAGAACTGGACATTGCCAACATCGACCCCATGGACAGTGGAGAATTTGAACGGATCAATCCCGAAATGTTGGTCACGGTCTTGGAAGTCCTCTGCCGCGCCAGCCATGGTGTCGCCATCGACCCGGCAAGCGGGATCGTCCTGGAATAAGGAGTCAGAATACAGGAGTCAGGAGTCAGGAGACGCAAGCGCAGAGGATGTTGCTGTACCGCATGCGACTTCTGACTCCTGTATTCTGACTCCTGACTTCTGTCTCCTGTATTCTTCCGCAGGGCGAAAGCCCTACACCTTTTCGATGGCGTTGAACCGGCAGGAGTCGGCACAGGCTCCGCAGCCGATGCACTTGTCTTGCAGAACCGAATGGACATTTTTCACCGTGCCGACAATGGCATCCGCCGGACATTTTTTGACACAGAGCGTACAGCCGGTGCATTTGTCCGTGATGCGATACGAAATCATCTCCGCACACGCCTTTGCCGGACAATGTCGATCATAGATGTGCTCCTCGTATTCGTCCCGAAACCATCGCAGCGTCGAGAGTACCGGATTGGGAGCCGTCTGCCCCAATCCGCACAGCGACGTGTCCCGAATCACTTCCGCCAACTGCTCAAGATAAACGACACTCTGGAATCGCTCCAATGCTTGCTTGCCGACTTCGTGCCGCCTGCCGCGTGTGATCCGGTTGAGCGTTTCGAGCATTCGCCGCGTTCCTTCCCGGCACGGCACACACTTGCCGCAACTCTCCCTTTGGATAAAATCCATAAAGAATTTCGCCACGTCCACCATGCAGTTGTCTTCGTCCATCACGACGAGTCCGCCGGAACCCATCATCGCGCCGACTTGTTTGAGCGACTCATAATCAATTTCAATGTCCAAATGCGATTCGGGAATACAGCCGCCGGACGGACCGCCAATTTGAACCGCTTTGTATGCCTTGCCCCCTGCAATGCCGCCGCCGATGGAAAACACAACCTCCCGGAGCGTTGTGCCCATTGCCACCTCGACAAGTCCCGTGCGGGCAATTTTGCCGGAGAGAGCAAAGACTTTCGTTCCTTTGCTGCCTGCTGTTCCCACGGTGGAGAACCAATCGGCTCCATTGTTGATGAGTCCGGGAACATTGGCAAAGGTTTCGACGTTGTTGATGATCGTCGGATGCCCAAAGAGTCCCGAAACGGCAGGGAATGGCGGACGCGGTCTCGGCATGCCGCGTTTTCCTTCGATGCTGCGAATGAGCGCGGTCTCTTCGCCACACACAAACGCCCCCGCTCCCTTCTTGATAATCATCTTGAGCGAAAAGTCGCTGCCCAAAATGTTGTCGCCGAGCAAATTGTTCGCTTCGGCATCGGCAATCGCTTGCTCCAATCGCTGAATGGCAAGCGGATATTCGGCACGAATGTAGATGTACGCTTTGTTCGCACCAATGGCGTAGGCGGCGATCGCCATCCCTTCCAGCAAGCGATGCGGGTCGCCTTCGATGACGGCGCGATCCATGAACGCACCGGGGTCCCCTTCGTCGGCGTTGCAAACGAGATAACGTTGCGGATCATTATTGTTTCGGGCAAACTTCCACTTGGTCCCCATCGAGAACCCGCCGCCGCCGCGACCACGCAAGCCGGACTTTTCGACTTCATTGCAAACGTCCTCCGGCTTCATACTGCCGCCGAGAACTTTTCTTAGACCTTGATAGCCATCGAATGCAAGGTATTCTTCAAGTTGTGTGGGGTCAATGATCCCGCAGTTTTTGAGTACCCACCTTGTTTGCGGTCCGAAGAAGGGATGTTCGTCTTGAAATTTTACGCCGTCCCAGGGTTTCTGGTTCGGAGTACGGAATTGAGCCATGATCAGTTCTTTGGGTGGCTCTTCGGCAAAAACGGCATCGAGAAGAGGAGCTACCTTCTCTTTGGTGACCGTCTGGAACATCAACCGCGTTCGACCGGGCAGCTGGACATCAACGAGCGGTTCCGACACGCACAGTCCGATGCAGCCGACTTCCACAATATCAGCATCGATTTTTTTTTCAGCGAAATATTTTTTGATTTCTGCCAGCGTAAAACCCGCCCCGGCACCGAGACCGCACGTCCCTGTGCCGATGAAGAGGGTCGGTTTTTGGACATGCTCTCTTCGGAGGGTTGCCATTTTGCCGTTACGGTTTTCGTCCGTTTTTTCATGTTCGCCGTCTTGAATTGCCCAGTTCAAAAAGTCTTGATCGAGTTGCGTTGCTTGCATCGTGGAAAAAAAGCGGGGTTAAAAATCATGCAGGAACATTTTACCCGACAACCGCGCGACTTGGCACCCGGGGGGTAACAGTCCGTTAGTGGTGCTTCCGGCTTGGTATTGCGTGTTTTTTGACAATCGTTCTGCTTCACCAGGTCCCGTAGGAACAGTCCGTAAATTAGGCTTTCGCCAGAAATTAACATGCCATTTTTCAGTCTTATCGCATTCCGTGGAGCAGAATACAGTAGTCAGTAGTCAGTAGTCAGGAGTCAGAATAGTGCTACCGCACCATTTGACTCGGGCAATTCCTTACCGCATGCGACTCCTGACTCCTGACTACTTGCCCCAGAATAGGAAAGGGCAAAATTGACCAATTATTTTCTGGCGAAAGCCTGGTACAACAACTGTTGATTTAATTTACGGACAGTTCCTAAAGGGACAAAACCATTGATTTCTCAACAACGCACGACCAAGCCGGATGCACCACTAGACCCGGAGCGGGTCATTTTTCGGCGACACCCCCGCTCACGCCAACCGCATCAATCGCCGGAGCGTCCACTCCGAAATAAGCAAGGCACAAATTGCCAGCAAAAGATAATAGAGCAATTTTTCCTGGGCAGTTTCGTTCAGAACGGCACGTTGCGATCTCACGCTGATGTGTTCAGGCAAACTTTCTGCCGAGACGAAATCGGCAAAATAGATGCCGCCACTTTTTTGGGCAATCTCTTGGAGCAGCGGTTCATTCCGATTCGGGTTTTCCCGCTCCAAATCGCTCATCTGAACCTGCACTGTCCGAACGATTTTTTGATCCGTATCGGGAATCGTCCATTGCACCGTCCACGTTCCTTCCATGTCGAGTGGCAAATAGGTCAGGTACAAGCCCGGCACATTCAAGTCGAGAGTGGCATCGAACATACGGAGCGTTCCCGTCGGCGACAAAACTTCCAGCGGCAACGTCGGCAGTGTCAAGGGATTCAACTGTGGATCATTCGCCGTCATTCGCAGCTGTGCCATCGAACCGAGCGAATAACGTTGCTTGTCCGCCAGCAATGTGCCTCGATCCGACTCCCGCTGCAATCGCCCCTGTCCGACGTGACGAATCACTTTCGTCACCATCTGCTCAAACGCTTTTTCGTCCGTCTGGCGAAACCGCCAAAGTTCGCCGCTGCCAAAGTAGAGAACCCGCCCCGCTCCGTAAAACTGTTGGGCAATGAGTGCCGCCGATTCCTCTTTGCCCAGAGTTCCGGGAGAGCCGGACGATGCCAGCAGCGTCGCCGTCGGCTTCACCCCTTTCACGGCAAAGTAACCGAAATAACCGGGGAACCTGCTCCAGAAACTCGTCTCTGCCCCCTGCTCGCCAGTGACCTGCAAAAACTCGGCACTCTCTCCTGCCCGAGTGAACTTGAGTGGATGTGCCGCTGCGCCGCCGTGATAACGATGATCGAACGACGCTTGCCTTCCCAAAAAATCGACAGGATACAACGCACGAATCTTGTCCGTTCCCGGATCTGTCACCCAACCAGTAATGGCATCGGCTTGGTGGATCGGACCCGCAACAAGGATCAACCCGCCCCCTTGCCGAGCCACCCAAAATTCGAGAATGTCAACCTGCTCCGGCGACAGTTCACGCCAATCGGGATCGAACGCCATGACGACATCGTACTCTGCCATTTCACTTCGGGTATTGGGAAATTTTTCTAATATTTTGTCAGCATCTTGGGAAATACCAGATTGTGCCCAAGGGAGATAGACATCGACAGACATCGCGGGATCGCGGTGAATTTGCGTACAGAAAAATTGATAGTCGCGAGTCGGTGCCGAAGCAAACAGCAAAACCCGATCTTTGCGATCCACCACGTTCACTTCGACTTGCTGCCGGTTATCTTCGGGGATGTGGTCTTCCTGTGGCGGAATCACCTCAACCATCAAACGATAAGAACCGGGATCGGTCATGCGGACTTGAAAAAATGTTTCGACCGTACCATCGGCAGTGAAAGTGATTTCTTTTGTCTCAATCTTCGTATCATTAAGCGACAGCTCAACTTGCACAATTTTCTCAGCTGCCGTCTGCCGTCTGCCGTCTGCCGTCTCCACACCGTTTGCCGTCTCCGCCGCTCCACCGATCATTTCGATAGGCACTTTGAGAATGAACGGATCGTTCGGCATCACGCGATCCGGCAAATCGAGAGCACCGACACGATAGTTCAGCGGCGGATGCGTTTGTCCCACGCCAATCGGATAAATCGGGATGCGCAACCGATCCGCCGTTTCGAGCGGAGAATCGAGGGCTTGCCCAAAGTTGTGTCCGCCATCGGAAATCAGGATGATTCCGGCAAGCGGCTGTGTCCGCTCTCGCTGCAATGTCTCGAACAACACGTCGCCAAGTGCCGTGGTGTTGCCATCGGGAACGATTCGTTCGTCGAACATTTCTTGCAACGACTCGCTGAACGCCAATGGGACGACTTCGTGCTGTTCGGCGAATCGTTCGACGAGTCGGCTTTGTTCGAGCCAATCGAGAGCGGCATCGAGTCGTGGTTCATCCCCGTCGGTGTCACGGTTGCCCATGCTTGCACTGGCATCAATCAGCACAACCACGCGGGAACTGCCGACGAGATGTTCCCACTGCGGATGCAGATAACAGAGGAGCAACCCGCACATGGCGGCAATCCGCAGCGCGAGCAGAATGTGACGCTGCCAACGTTGGAGTTCGACGGCATCAATGCGATACCGGCGAATGAAGTAGAGCAGCAGCAAAACGAACAGAACGAGCGGCAGCAGCCAATCGCTGTTGTTCTGGATTCGTCCCCACCGAAAAATCGTCTCGGCAACTTCACTGCTTGACATGGTGGGTATTATACCAGAATAACGTTGCACGAGCGGGCGGGCACAGACCTTTCCTTTCTCTTGTCATTGTGTACACTGAGAGCCATGTCCACTCTGTATCTCTTGACCGATGATTGTTCCCTTGCACGAAATGGAGCCTAATCAGGAAGCCGATGTTTTTGCGCTCCTTACCGAAAAAGAATTGACAAAAACGAAGGAGGGCAAGCCCTATTTTCGAGTTACCTTTCGTGATGCCCATCGGGAAGTGCGATTTCCTGTCTGGTCGGAGACCGCAGTTTACAAAGAGATGAAGGGTCTCAAAACGGGAACGGCGTGCAAACTTCGGGCAGTGTACCGGGTTGATCGCACATACGGACCACAACTCGAAATCCACCGAATTCGTGAGGTCGAAGAGGCGGATGTTCGTGACGGCTACAATCCGTCACTGCTTCGTCCCGGTTCGACGTTTGCTGCGGATGACATGTTTGACAAACTGCAATCGTTGGCAACGGAGCAACTTGACGGGAGCGAATTGTTTCCCCTGGTTCAAAAAATTCTCAAACACTATCGAACGGCGTTGCTGACTGCGGTGGCTTCACGACAGCATCACCACAATTATATGGGTGGCTTGCTGGAACATACGCTTTCCGTCACGAAAATCGCGATTGCTCTGATCGATCATTATCACGAAATGTATCCGGGACGAAAAAAGGAGATTTCCCGTCCGCTGGTGGTTGCCGGAGCAATGCTGCACGACATCGGCAAGATTCGGGAATACGAACCGCAAGTAGGCTCCATGCAACATTCGGTTGTCGGTGAACTGATCGGTCATGCTCTGCTTGGTCGGGACATTGTTCGGGAAATGGCGAAAGAATGTGAGCTAACGCCAGCGGTACAAACACACTTGGAGCATATCCTTGTTGCTCATCAGCGGTTTGCCGATTGGGGTGCGGCAAAGCCGCCGATGTCATTGGAAGCGATGATTGTTCACCACGCGGATTCCTGCGACGCACTGCTCGGCTGTCTGTGGAACATTTTTACGCACGATCTGACCGAACATCCACTCACTGGCAAGAAAAACGTCATCGGCTATCCGCTGCTCAAACCACCGACGGCTTTGTTGTTCGATCAGAACCAATAATGTATACTGCGAACGGCATGAAAATGGTCTTTGTTTATCTCGACAGGATTTACAGGAGGGACAGGATAAAATCATCCTGAAAATCCTGTCAATCCTGTCACAAAAATGCTTTACAGCAACCTTACCCCAAAAACAATTTCAACGTGACAGGCAACGTTTTTTGCGGCGGTGCAATCTCACTCACAATCTCACGATTGCGGCTCTGATATTCGTTCACACTCGGTGCAGGATCATCATCACGGCTATTGTTATAATAACCCGTCTCCGGCGAGAATACTCGCAAGCGGTGCATCGGCAAGATCGCTTCGTCCTCGTCTATTTCCAACTTCGGAACCTGACACTTTGCCGCATAGAGCGACAATGCCATCAATGGGAAATAGACCGAATAGTAATGGTATTTCAGATAGAAAACCAGTGGGAAACCTGTGCTGGTGTACTCCCTATTTCCAACGCGACCGAGTCGAAAGCCGCCAATCGGTAGTGGGTATCCGTTCTTCAGATTGACCGTCGGGACTATAATAGAGTTCCCCTTCGGAATGTGTTTCCCCGACACTAGTCAGGTCCATCC
>Ga0123353_10007487_pt1 | contig 14769 bp, 16 predicted proteins | sample TergutLab28metaG_3_FD_92763 | JGI IMG/M metagenome (GOLD analysis project Ga0123353, IMG submission 92763) | Labiotermes labralis P3 segment gut microbial communities from Petit-Saut dam, French Guiana - Lab288 P3 | ecosystem: Host-associated > Arthropoda: Insects > Digestive system > Gut ... | reverse complement strand
TATTCACTAATCTTAAAGACTTAGTGTTTATTGATGTGAGAATATATAATTATAAAATTAACTTACTTCTCATCCATATCTGTGAGAGTTTCACACTCGAGGAAATTAAAGTTATCCATATTCTGGATATAGTTATGATCTGTGAAAGAGAATCCACAAATAATAGACTTCTGTTGAAATTCTTCCAATAGACTAGCTATACGTTTCCATAGATCTTGGTTTTTTACAGATTCGTCTTCCAACGTAATCCAATTACTATTTTCCCATCGTCTGAGCCATCCCTGGTTTATAACATCAGTTACTGGCCTAGATTCTGTGAATATTTGAATACGAGATATTTTCCTATTAACAGTATCAAGTACGTTACGACTGACATCTTCCAATAAATGGATAGCGGCTAAAATATCGATCCTACTCCATGTAGTTGACTTGTAAGGAATTCTTTTCTTAATTTCCCTCAACTCTATAATGTGTTTATTGGTTTCTTCCCAATACTTGATTAAGTACTTGATGGTACCTGTTTTGGATGACTCACTAAAATAAGATTTCATATATATCCAGATTTCTTCATTTGTGATCATCGATAAAATTTCTTTCTGAATATCCTCGCCAAGTTTAGTATCAATGATAGCAAGACCACTAGATTTCCTAATACTATCAGCTACTTCCCATAGGAAATCCATAACTGCATCTGCACGTGGTTGACTAGATAACCTACAGATTTCCAATAACCCTTTGAATGAGTATACTATTGTATCCCTAGTAACTTCACGATTTCCTTCAACTGTAACCAAATTGGTTACAGTTGAAAATTTATTAAGTCTTATAGCGTTTCTGTCATGAATCTTGTCAATAGCTATCCGTGGTTCACTATACTCCAACATCCTTCCAATCTGTTCCCTAGTACCAAAAAACTCACCGTTGTTATCATTGTCCTGATAACAGTCAAACTGAATCCCATTGAACTCCATACTCTTTGTTAATTGTAGTACCTTCATTTGTAATTCCTCCTTCAGATTTTAGGGTATATCTCTTCCCCATATATTAAATATAATATGTGATTACGTTTTTATATAGCATACATCAGGTTAGAACGAAATCTATAATGATATGTAAAAGAAGGAGGTTGCGTAAATGAATCATAGATTGCAGGATGATTTGAGTAGAGAACTCTTTGTATTTGAAGATGAGAAGAACCCAAGGACTAGTCAAATAAATCGAATATGGCCAAGTACAGTATTAGATCAAGTATTTGATCAATACTCTCTAACTAGAAAGACTCTCAGAGAAATACTAGAGGAGTTACGATTAGAGATCATCAATGGTGGTATTGGGAATATTATATTCCCAGTAACTAGCATTAATGGTAAAATGGGAGACATTACCATATCAGCTTCAGATGTTGGACTAGGGAGAGTAGATAACACCAAGGACATTGATAAACCATTATCAACTCCACAAAGAAATACTCTGATGGATATATTAAAAGGATATGACTTCAATGTTAACTTGGATAAACTATATGAGCATCTACTGGATAATACTAATCCTCATGGTGTAAGCATAGAGCAAATTGACAAAGATAATATCTTGACAACTTTCGTTCGTAAGCTTATTACATCCCATAGTGTTTCTGTTAGTAGTGATACACATCCTGATATTAGAAATAACTTAGCTAAGTTATGGCTTAGAGTTGATGATATAGTTAGTGGAGGATTTGAGGATCATATATGGGATGTAATGGATGCCTTGGATGGTCATATCACTGATGTACTAGCTCATGATGATAAGTTCCAGAAGAAGGAAGATGTACAGAATAAATCATTCAACTTCAGTCAGATAGTTAATAACAATCATACTTTATATCCTTCTAATAAAGCTGTAGTAGATTTTGTAAATGATAGATTGAAAACATTTGGGGGTAGTATACAAGATATCAAAGAATGGATATCTAATGCAACTGTAGTTAATACTCAAGATGATCTTCCATTAGCAGATGATAAAAGTTTTCAACATCTCTATTTCCTTAGAGTAGGACCTCACGATTCAAGAAATGCAATTGCAGTCTGTAGAAAGAATTCTTCTAATATATACTTCTGGGATATATCAGACATTGGTAGTATTTCCAAGTTTAATTCAAATCATTTCATCTATGGTGAAGATGGTCTGGAATTAAATATTCCGGCTATATTAACTACTGACATTGATCTAGAGGAAATATTAGGTGGTGGAGTTGAATCTGGATCTTTCTATAACACATTCCTCAGAGGAATTAACATACTTCCAGGTACAATGGATGGTCACATTAGATACTATATAAATGATGATTCATCTACTATGTCAGATGATATCCCAATTCCAGGTTTAAGAAGTTTAGCATTTAGGGAATGGATTACTGAATTTGAGTTAAGAGATAATTCTGTCCATACTAGACATATACTTCATAAAGCTATCAAGAGTCATCATATAGATGATAACTCCATCAGTATGAACCATCTGAATGATATCCCAGTCAGTATATTTAAATGTACTAAGGGAAGAATATTGGGCAACTTAATACATGATGATGGAATAGTTCATGAGATAACATTAACAGCATTAGCAGATATTCTTAGACCATTGATAGGTGGATGGCCAGATCCTTTGATTCCAGAGACTAGTGATCTTATTCCAGAACTCACTCCACATCTGTGGCAACCTGGTGAAGAGGTAATACTTAGAGATGGTACCAGAGGTATGAGATTCATTGGTAAAATTAGTGTGTTAAAAAATCAACAGATCACAACATCATTAAAACACAATATAGCAATTGTACCTCCAATCACATCTAAGATCACTAGGTTATTATCAACTGGAGGAGCATGGTGTACAGATACCGAAATAAAATCATGGTCTGCATTAGGTGGATCTAACATCACTGGACATACATATGCGGATGTGAGTATGGATGATAATGGAATAGCATTAACCAGTATCTCCATTGGACAAAGAATTGATGCTCCATATGATATATGGATTAAATATATTCCACATAATATTGATCCATGGTTGGATGAAGGATGGTATAGCTAAAGGGGAGTCGATTCCATGATGTACAAATTAGAGAAAGAAGTTAGTCTATGGAAGAATCAATTTGAAGATTTTGTTCTGGAGATATTTCAAGAACATCGAATGGAACGACTATCTATAGATCTAGATGGATTGTTATTTCGAATCAAGTACATGGTTAAACATAATAAGGATCTGGATAAGCTAGTAGATATGAAGGATGATTTCATCAGTAAAGCATTAGAGTTAAGAAGTATATTTGGAGAGATTATGTATAATCTCCTAATTCGTATAGTTGGATTAGGAGATTATTCTAAGAATGATATAGTTGATATTCTATCTCAAGATGTCAAGATAGATAACGTACAGGTGAAGTTTAAGATGGTACTCATATCCAATAACAAAGAATACCTTGAGTATGTTGATAAGACTATTGAAGATGATAAAGTATATAATTTATTCCCAAATAAATTTTTTAGATTCTATGTGGATTCATACAATGATGGAATAGCTAAAGCATATCCAGAACTATTTAAAGATATCAGACAGAATACGATAGGAACTGGTAAAGATGCAGATGTGTTCTGTCATTCGTTCACATTCCAGACTAGTGAAGCATGTTCTTTATCTTGTACATACTGCATGCCTGCTGGCACTAAGATACTTATGGCTAACTTCAAAGAAAAGAATATAGAGGATATTGTGGTTGGTGATATTGTATTAGGATTCGATGAATTCAGTGCATCAAAGGAAAGAATCAATCTATATCCTACAACTGTTACTGAATTATTCAAGAGAGAATCTAAAGATTACTACAGAATAAGTCATCCAATGTTATCAGATGAATTACGTTTAACTGGTGAACATCCAATCCTTACAGTAACAGATAAATGGGTTAAAGCAAAAGATCTATCTCCATTTGATGGTATTGTGATGGTGAGTAATGTCAGTGGTACACTCATAGAGTTATTCAACTATCGAATCAATCATATCACACATCCAGGTATTGTATATAATTTTTCTACATCTGAGAATACTTATATTGCCAATAGGATACTAGTTCATAACTGTTATCAATTCAATAAATCACCAATGAGAATGTCATTTGATACTGCTAAGAAGTTTATTGATGAACTATTAGCAGATAACTATGGATACATTAATAGATATAATTCTCCAGCTATCATATTGGAATTCATTGGAGGGGAACCACTATTAGAAATTAATCTCACTAGAAAGATATATGAGTACTTCTTAGATCAAACATATGATATGAATCATCCATGGTTTAAACTTCATAGACTATCAATATGCTCCAATGGAATGCAATACTTCAATGAAGAAGTACAAGACTTCTTCAAAGAGTACTCTGGAAATATTTCATTTAATATATCCATAGATGGTAATAGAGAACTACATGATTCATGTCGTAAACAACCAAATGGAGAAGGTAGTTACGATATTGATATGGTGGCTCTTAATCATTTCAATAAACACTATACTCCTGAGAGAAATTCTAAGATGACACTAGCTCCTTCCAATATGAAGTATCTATTTGAATCAGTGAAGAACTTCATTGAGAATGATATGAAGTGTATCAATCTGAATTGTGTATTTGAGGAAGGATGGAATCAAGAGACAGCTCTATTGGAGTATAATGAATTAAAAAAACTAGCAGACTATATTCTTGAGAATGATCTAGAGAATATATTCATATCTATCTTCAATGAAAGACAAGAAGATATAGCATTAAAGTCTAATGATGGGAATTTTTGTGGCGGAGCTTCCGCGATGTTAGCACTACGACCTACAGGTCAATTTTATACTTGCATAAGATATATGCCAACATCAGTAGGAAGTAATGTCAAGGACCTATGTATAGGAACTGTTCAAGATGGAATGCTAGGAAGAGAGCAAGGATCTGACATATTAAAAATAATGGATGGTATCACACGACGATCTCAATCAAATGATATATGTTATAATTGTCCTATTGGGAATGATTGTGCCTGGTGCTCTGGTCTTTCACATACAACCTATGGAACTCCAAATAAGAGACCAACATTCATCTGCATACAAATGATAGCAGAAGCATTAGCTAATGGATATTTTTTCAATCTCCTGAACATTAAGAATCCCCACTACAAACTTCCTGTTCGTAAAAACAATATCCCAGATAGTTGGTCGTTACTAGTCATAGATCAAGATGAACTAGATTATCTTAAAAAAATAGAAGCATATTCAATGATAATTACAATAGAGGAACCTTAATATTGGGCGAGATAAACTCTCGCCCAATATTAAGTCTCTTCTAATTGTATAATTTCATTATCTCATCGAATGTCTTATTTGACTTGAAACAGCGGAACTTCTCACAATAGCAATCCGATGGATGAACGGATGATCTCTGGTAACTTGCACCGACCCTTCCACAAATAAGATTCCATCCTACCCATGGATGCCGTATTTGTTTTGAATACTTACAACGATTACAACAAATCTCTGAGGGAACCTCCTCTTCAGACATTATCATGTCTCCTTTTGAGTGGAGTCGTATGCCATTGCCATTTTTGTTTCAAATGTTATCAGATGATCATCATCAGGTATGAGAGTTGTTGTTTTATTCTTTGCTATTTCCTCTTCTATCTCCTTTATATGATTATCCTGTTCTTCTGTTGATAAACTATTCCACCATAGCTTGAGCCTATTATCATAGTAGGCTCTTATTGCCTCAAGCATAGAATCCTGAATAAGATGGATTCTATAAGCCTCCACTGGATCCACCCTTATAGCATGTTGAAAATACCCCTCCAGTTTATTAGTAAATTTTTCAAATACTTCATATGGAATTCCGGTCATTTGAATTTCTCCTCTCATTAGATTAAATAGAGATCCAGGGAATCCCTGGATCTCTATATTTTGTTTATTTATATTTAGCCAAATTTCTCAATCCTTTGATTTCAGATTCCATTTTATCAGCCCATGCTACAAATCCAATTTCCTTCATCTTCTTGATGATCTCTCTCAGAGATTTTATCCCCATGTTATTAACCTTTGCAAGAGCATTAACATTTTCCATTGATAAGAGACCCTCAACATACCTTAGACTGTCATTCTTTATGGAGTTTCTAATTAGTATATTCTCAGACCTAACTGACAAACCTAGTTCTCGTATTGGAAGCTGTGGTTTTTCAGATACTCCAAGGTCTGTTATTGGTATCTTAGGTCCTCCATTCTCATCTCGTGCAGATTCACCTAATAACTGAAATACTTTGTTTTGATACCAAGCTAGTGATTTTTCCATTTTGGAAATACTCATTTTTCTTAACCATAGAGGATGACGTAGTAATCTTAGTGATTGATTCCATATCTGTGATATTCTAGTTTCCGATACACTTTCAATTTCTGATATCTGGCTCTGTGTCAGACAATCATAGAGACAATATCTTAGAATTCTCTGACAGTTATCTGGGAGTGATGCAAATCCCTGCAGTACTCCGTTGACATTACAATCATCAGCCATACCCTCTTCCATACCAATTTCCGAATATCCAAAGATGCTTTTAAACAAATTAAGTGCAAAATCCCTATCCGTCTTACAAAGTTTTGTTGCTCTTCTGCATACCATAAACCGTCGGCCCCCTTTAAAATCTTATTATCGCTTAGTATAAGAATATATAATTATAAAATTTAATAGGGCTGATGGAACCGAGATAGTAAAGTAATTTCTTAGTGGAGGTGATAAAATGAATCGTAATATATATTCCAATAGTGAGTTTATGATGATCAAAGATCAACTAAATAAAGAGATACAAAGAAGAGGGTCTTATCGTTGGTGGGATCCCCTTGTAGTTCCTAGAGTAGGGGAGGATAGAACTCCACCTTTGACATTACCGGATGAAGGAGAGAGAATGGTAATAAGTGATAAAACTTATACCATCAATACTCCATCTGAAGGAGCACTAGAGCGTACTAGAAATATCCATCATGAAGCTCATAAGGATAGTCCTGGTGGAGGTACTGCTAAGTATAATAATAGTATTCCAAGTACATCAGCAGCTAGATTTGATATTGATGAGATTAAAAACTTCTTAGTTGGATTGGCAAAGATACAGGATATAAATCTCTTCTATGGAAGAGATGAACAGACAAGATTAGCATATAGAGATCCTCAAGGTATAGAGGATGTATTAATAGCAGCTCAAGAGAGTAAACTAAATGAACTGTTACAGGAATCAAATAGCACTAAAATAGATCCTTTAACAGGAGAAGATATAACTTACCCAATAGAAGATGATATGTATGTAATGCCATCTGGAGAGGCTGATGGCGAGGAGACTGATGCAAGTGGACCTAGTGCAAATAACTTCTATGATGATCATGGATCAACTATTATTGACTCTGGAGAGAAAACTATTGATGGTCAACCTATAATGATCAATGATCCAAGTTATACTCCAGTAAATCTATATGTATCACCAAAGGTAGATAGAAGTTGGAATAGTAAAGAGAGAGATCCAAATACAGATGATGTTAAGATAGAAGAAGGTGGAGTATCATCCAGTAGATTTGGATTTGGACCACGTAACCCACAACAAGGAAATTCATATAGATCTCGTCCTGTGTATGGTGGAGTAGCTGGAGCATGTAATACCTCGTGCACAGGGCTTTGTTTCAGAACATGTGATAATGAATGTTCGGAAAGTTGTTTTAGTACGTGTTGGAATCGATGTGGAGAAGCATGTAGTTCCACTTGTGGAAACATCTGCACAGGATGTAATTCCATGTGCTATACTTCATGTAAAACAAAATGTGAAAATAGTGTTGGATACTCATGTTTACATGTTGGAGCACAAGCTGTAAAAATTACTTCAGTTGGTAAATCTATTGGAGATTCAGGAGAACCTGGATCTGATACATGGCCAAGAAATACAATATCAGTTAAGACTTATCAATGTCATGGATGTGCATACACATGTCAATTCTACCCGAATAAACGTACTACTTGTTGGGATACTGCATGTCAAGCTACATGTTTCACATCTTGTCGTACAGCATGTAGTACCACTTGCTTTGGTGGATGTATTGATAACCCTGAAGAGAAATCCAGTGGAAAAGGCAATTCATATAAAACAGCAGGTAGAGGTAGAGGATGTTCCAGTGGATGTACTGTAAACTGTGTTGGAGCATGTCGTGGTATATGTGAAGGATATTGTATTCAAACATGTTTCCAAGCTTGTAAAGCTACATGCTATGATAATTGTTCATGGAAGTGTCATACTGATTGTGGATCAGGATGTGCTAAAGGATGTACAAGAGGATGTACAGGGTGTTCATCATGTACTGGAACTTGTGAACAGAATGTATCAGGTACAGCAAGATGTATTGGATGTGGAGCTAGTGGTGGATGTACATCTACATGTCAACATGATTGCAACAAGAACTGTCTCGGATGGGGTTGTAGATCAATATGTGGAATAGAATCTTCTGGAGCATGTGGAGCTAATTGTAGATTGAGTTGTATGTCAGCTTCATGTACTTCTCTATGTTCCGATGCATGTTCTGCAAGATGTACATCATGTGCATTCAATTGTGGGTTTAATTGCGGATGCTGTTCAAGTGAGTGCTCTACTGGATGTTCAGCAGATTGTAATATAACATGTACAGAAAGATGCCAACATGACTGTGATCACCATTGCTATATGAATTGTACTGATGTCTGTGGCGGATGTTCTAATTTATGCTATTCATGTGTTGGTAAATGTATTGGATTATGTTCTGTTAAGTGCGAGAATGGATGTTCATTATGTACTAACAATTGTACTCATTGGTGTGATACATCATGTAATAGAGAATGCTTCAATAACTGTAGTGATCGTTGTATTAATACATGTAGTGGTTATTGTACAACTTATCTACAGTCAAGTACTAAAGCTCCATTACCAGGACCTGAGAGACCACCAACAGCAGATGGATATATCTACCCAAATCCAATAGATAGAAAACAAGAAAGACATTCATTTAGATTTAAGAACGTACCACCACCTGCAAGACCTGAACCTGAAATTCCTAAAGAATATTTAGTGCGTATATTCATAGATGAAGAAAATAATATTCAAGTTGTAGGTCCAGAAGATGTGAAGTGGTTGATTAAATCAACTTCTGTTATTGGTGGGGTATGGGTATGGAATAATGAAGAAAGCAAAATAGGTATTATTCCAGAAGCTCTTGAATCTATAATGGATCCCTTGCACAAACCAGAGGAAGGTGGCAATCAGTTATTCATAATACTGATCTATGACCATCCTGGTTTCGATCTTAATGATATCTATGTCAAGTTCCCATGGGAGTTCAAATACTATGGACCTATTCGTGACCATAAAAATAATATCATTGTTATATTAGAAAAAGAAACATGGGATAATCTAATATAAATAAAACAAGAGGCAGTTAAACTGCCTCTTGTTTTTATATTTATTTCTTATCGAGAAAACATTGATAGTGTACTGAGCCATCAACTATTACTCTAACTTCAGGTATGTTATGTGTTGATAATCCAAACGTTTGTTTTATCTTTGATATGAAAGTTGATGAATTGATATGAGGGTTCAGATAGATAGTAGCACGGTTATTGGATATTTCTACTCTCCCTCTTGGGTAATAGTCATAATCCATCTTGTTATATGGCTTGTGCTCAGATTTATTCTGAATTTCACTTTCCCATAGTTTCTTATGGTTGTAGGTTGTCATACTCTTGGCATTCAACTCAATAGTATGTGTGTTATCCGGTTTACCATTTACATCGCATGGTATTTCAAAGAACAAAAATTTGAAATTACTCAAATTATTATCATCAGCTATTACCCAAAATATTCCAGAACTTAATTGTTTTGCTTCTGTCAAGTATTTGGTATTTTCCTTTAACAGATCTAATGGTGTACCTTGATTCCATATGTATGGTCTATCATTCATATTATATACCTCGCAATTTAGTAAATATCTACCCTAATGAATGTGGGAGTGGTTGAAACCACTCCCACATTCATTCTTCTAGCCAGTTAGTTGATTAAATGAACAACTAACACATAGTTTATTTGCTTTTTTACGATCAAACTCATAATTTAAAACACTCGTATTAACGCATTGAATACGAATCATTTGTATGTCATAACATTCTCCAATACACACAACTTTTTCAGTTAAAGGACATTGGTGATATCTTAGTGGGTCTATTTTGTTGTTGCTAGTTTTACCCATTTCTTCACCTCCTCAATAATTGGCCCCAACTGGTCACTGTAATAATCTTTAGCTAAATAAACAGTGACTACAAGTCCATCTGGGTTAACTTTAATGGAAATAACAACACTGCCAGTAGATGACACGTATAGTCGTGTCTTCCCATTTTGTTGATCAAACATAAACAGTGAATTATCAATATATGCCTGGAGATGATCTTTGGAGATTTTTCCTGCTTCCATCTTATCATTAGCATGAGAACTAATCTCAATATCATCTGGTAATTTAATCGGTATTGTATTCATTGGTTTACCAAGTCGTCCTGCATCATAAGTGACTTGCATGCCTTCAATATCGATCAATTGACTATCAGTGAAAGGTTCATATTTAGGATTAACAGCATCAACTAAAAACTTTTTAAATCGATCTTTATAAGTCTCAATAAAATATTCTAGTGCATTCTCTGAGAAATAAATACCATCAACTCTAATCAATTGTACTCGCTCAGTAATTTCTCTATTAGAACGATCTCGTTCTATTAGTAGATCTAATGGTGTACCTTGATTCCATATGTATGGTCTATCATTCATATTATATACCTCCGATAGTATTAAGATAGTTATTAACCTACAATTATAATATATAATTATATAATGTGGGAGGATTACTAGATGAGTAAGATATCTGAGATCTACTATGAGGAAATTAATCCATCTACAATTACTATTCAAAAGGCTGGAGAATTTTACTATCACTTCAATCTAGTTGGAGTTCATAGTATGTTCCATGATGAATATGAGAAGTATGAGATGGATCAGCTTAACATCCGTAACAAGGTTATAGGAGATGCTATCAAACGAGGGGATATAAAAGGTAGTATCAGAACTGATAAGAGTATGATAGCTATATCATCACTGAAGAACAAAGTTGTCATGATAGCTGAATTAAATTAATGAAGGGAGTATAACTCCCTTCATTACTTAATCTTTATTAGGTGTATCTTCTGAATCACCTTCAGTAGAAGAACCAGATGTCTCTGGAGCACTAACATGTATTCCTGCACTTAGATTTGAATGTAGGGTATTAGTATTATCTCCTAAAGACCTTAATTGAATAAGATGAGTCATGTGTATAATCTCCTTCCATTAGTAGAAGTATTTTATATGAAAGTTCCACTACCATTATATACTGGAATATATGAAGTACTTTTAAAATTATAACTATATATTCTGATTGTAACAAAGACCCTTACAGCAATAATATTAAATATGGCGATTAGATTAAGGAAGTGACGACTTCCGAATAGTACCATTGATGGGTCTTGTATTTAGACGCTAACAGCAATACATACTAAAGACTCTTGTTGAATCTTTTAACCAATGCGTCTAGTTTATTTCAGGTAACAAATCCCTCTCAGTTTAGAGACGTTAACAGCAATACTACACTACTGAAGACTCTTTTTGAATCTTCATAATGCGTCTCGTTTGTAAAAGACATACACAGCAATATGCGATAAGTAGTTTCCTATGTCTTGTTCAATAACTTAATAAGGAGGAAATAAAATGTTCATGAAACAACTGCAGGATACATTAGTGAACGATGACACATTCAACGTAGCTGTCACAGAAAAGGATGCACTAGGGTATAGGACAACAGGCAGGTCACTAGTTGACCTGAATTTTTCTGTTGCTTCATTACGTTCTGCATCTGAGGATGAAGTAGTCTCTAAGTTCTTGGAAGCATTTAGCGAGGATAAAGATCTTGCACTGAAATGGTTATTCTTTGCAAGAGATGTGAGACAAGGTCTAGGTGAGAGAAGATTGTTCAGGGTTATACTGAACCACATGGCAGTTCATCAGCCGAAAGAAATTGAACACTTGGTTCAGTATGTACCAGAGTATGGCAGATGGGACGATTTGATTGCTTGTTTAGATTCTCGTTTATCAGAAGAGATATTCGAGGAGATCAAGTATCGTCTGACCCTTGACCTAGAGGCAAAGAGAAAAGGAGAACCAATATCACTTGTTGCCAAGTGGCTACCTGGGGTAAATACGTCCTCTAAAGAGACAGTGAGATTTGGTAAAATGTTAGCTAAGAGACTGGGGATGAGCGATAGAAACTACCGTAAAATGCTCTCTTCTCTTAGAAAGTATATTGATGTAATTGAAGTAAAGATGTCGGCAAAGGATTGGGGAAGTATTGACTATGAGAAGGTTCCTTCAAAAGCGAATCTACTTTATAGGAATGCTTTCCTGAAGAATGATAACGAACGTAGACGGGAGTATCTAACCTCTCTGGAAAAAGGAGAAGTTAAGATAAATGCAAGTGTTCTATACCCTCATGACATTGTTCAGAAATACATGAGTGGCTGTTTGGATTGTAGACCTATAGATCAAACACTTGAGTCATTGTGGTCTGCTCTACCAAATACAGTAACCAGTGACACAAGTACTATTGTTGTTGCTGATGGAAGTGGTAGTATGACAGATACAGTTGGTAACACTAATATTACAGCTCTTAGTGTTGCCAATGCTCTCGCTATATACTTCTCAGAACGTCTCTCCGGAGACTTCAAAAATAAGTATATAACATTTAGTCGTAGACCACAACTTGTGGATATGGGTGGATGCGCTACATTACAAGAGAAGATTGTAACGGCATTGCAGTATGATGAGATAGCTAATACCGACGTCGAAGCAGTATTTAAATTAATATTACATACTGCAATAGATGCTAGAATGACTCAGGAAGATATACCCAAAAACGTACTCATTATCAGCGATATGGAATTTGACAATCCATCAGCTGTGAGTAATGAGAAACTTTTTGACGTTATCTCTGGACAGTACCTGGAAGCTGGATATAAGTTACCAAGACTAGTCTTCTGGAATGTTAATAGTAGGACGGGTTGCATCCCTCTTACTAGGAATGAGCTTGGAGTTGCATTGGTCTCCGGGTTCAGCATTAATATTGCACAGATGATTATGTCGGGTGAGCTAGATCCATATAAATGTCTTCTGGACATGTTGCTATCGGAGAGGTATAGAGAAATTATAGCAGCAGCTTAAAAATATAAAGGGGGAAATATTTCCCCCTTTATATTTTATTATGGAGATGATAATATTGTTTATTCTTTTAGAAGAGTTTCTACAATTGGTATATGAATATACTAACAATATTAAAGTGTATCCTACTAGTACAGATGTATTCATGTATGATAAAAGATTCTCTCCTGATTGGTTAGTGGACTATTTAAAACAATTAGAAATAGATGACAGAATATATCAAGATGGTGGATATTGTTTTGAATATATATTTAATGAATTCGAAGAAGCTATAACTCGTTTGAAATCTAATCACTTTGATAGTATCTGGCATGTATGTAACAGTAATGATATAAATGAAAGTTATCCTGGTGGCGACTATGATTATTACGCAGGTATAGTTATAGAGAAATTTCCATTCATCTATGATGAGTCAAGTCATGAGTTTGAATATCCAAGTAGGCTAACTATCTATGGTCAAGATATTACAATTGAGATGAGAAGAGATTCTACATTTGTAGATCTATATGAAACAGTACATAGAGTTAGAGATCTATTCTTTATAAAAAATAAAAAGAATAAGATAGAAGCAATAAAGAAGTTTCTTAAGAATACCGACAGACCAGTGGAATATGAAATGTCCAATCGCATTTCTCTCTAATTATATTATATATTATATAATATAATAAATATAAGAGGAGGTGTTGATAATGCCTGTGAAGACAGATGAGAAGTACCTTCTGTTATATGGCAGAAGGATGGAAGATCAGGAGGAAGATACAGATACTCTTGAAGAAGATATTGAAGATATTGAAGTTGAATAAAAATAAATGGTGGGTTAACCCACCATTTATTTTTATCAAACACTCTTACCCATAAATTTTTGTAATAGGATCTTTCTTTTTCGCATCATTAAACCTGCTTCGAATCTCGGTATCAATTATATCCGTCCTGATCCTTGAACGAAGCTCATTCATCTTATCGTTCACTTTCCTCTTTATGTATTCTTCTTCATCCTTGGTAAACCTAATGGGCGTCATTTCAATCAACTCCTTTCTCATATATTTGGAACCCATGTGCTATAACATTCCCCTATGTTTACATTATAATATATATTTAAATTTATAGATACATATTCACATTTATAAAGTAGTAAATTCATTGATTTATAATAAGTATAATGGAGAGGAGAGAAATACGTATGTCAGTTGTCAGAAAGCAAACTGTTTTTGTAGATACCCCAGGAGGACTTAAACCACAAGTAGTACATCCAGAAACAGAGGTAAAAGCGATCGTTGATTTTGGAGATGCATTAGATGGTTATAGAGAAACTTTCATAGATCCGAAGATTAAAGAGATACAACTATTACCACTATCATTTCCAATAGGTTATATATTTCCATGGGCTTTCAAAACTCCCCCTACTGGATGTTTAAAATTA
>Ga0123353_10007486_pt1 | contig 14769 bp, 10 predicted proteins | sample TergutLab28metaG_3_FD_92763 | JGI IMG/M metagenome (GOLD analysis project Ga0123353, IMG submission 92763) | Labiotermes labralis P3 segment gut microbial communities from Petit-Saut dam, French Guiana - Lab288 P3 | ecosystem: Host-associated > Arthropoda: Insects > Digestive system > Gut ... | reverse complement strand
TGGTTGGTGTTGTCATTCAGAAAGGTGTTTTGCTTATGGGAAAATTCCCCCCCTCTTTGAAGGGGTAGATGGGGTGGGCCCCCCCCCCCCCCCCCAGTGTCGGTTTGGGCGTGGTGGCAAGAGAAATAACTCTCGTCTTAATAATAATCAAACCCCAATTCGTCGGTGGTCCAATCTTGAGCTTAATCGTTACCCTGCTAAAGTGGAGAATATGGTGAGCCCCTAATAATGTCAGCAGATGGCAGATAGGATTTAACTTGGCGTTTAAAGGGTTAATCGCTGAACTCACTAGCCTAAAAAGTTTTGAAATGAGACGCAAATAACACAGCAGTTAACGTAAATTAGTTATGCTATAAGAAGTAAAGGTAGAAAAGGGAGAAACGTGCTCGATAAATATTAAATAGAAAGTAAAAATACATTTTTGCACTTCGAAAGCTGTTACCAAAATAATTTAAAATGGATGCATCCGTGTTTCATCAGGCCCTCCGTTAATTAAACATTTTATTCTGCTCCGGCAAGTGGATAATGTATGACCCTTACTAAAGCTTTCATGTCCACACAATCTTATCTATTTTAATGGAATAGTTTTGGAGAATTTTGGCGTGAAATAATTTTAACTGATCTTTGGCACCTTTATTTTTGAAGCAAAGATCAGTTGTATAAATCGGACTACATTTAGAATTTTAAGTATGCCAGCATTTGTGTCATTCAGATCATCCTTCGAGGAGCAAAGTTTTGCGGTTTGTCTTAACTCCAGTGCCACAAAGAATTCAGGCACTTCTTTTCACACGCTTTTAGGAGTAATGTACGGCGAGCGAGACAGGCAGTGAACCCGTATCTATTGACAATGTTAGTCTCAACACAGAAGCCTTTCTGTTGTGACGTGTTATTACAAAATGGCGGTGTTACTACATCACACATCCCGTGTGAAGTAAACCAGTGAATTCAGTTGGATGGAGCCATATTAAAACCCAACGACACTGACTGAAGACGGCCTTCACACTGCCTTTGATTATTTACAGACGTTAATCACATTACATCACTACGAAATAAGAAACCTGGCTGCCAACTCAAACATTCAAGGAGACTACGTGTAACGTTCAACTACTTACAGTGTAAAAGAAGTGTTTACAGCAGTCAATCCTGAAATTAATTCTTTACTCTGTAAACAGTTACATTGGATTTAATAATGTTTCAGTTTTCTGAGAACTCATAAAACCTAAGAGCCTACTGTGATATTTCTTGGAAATTAACACTTTTAAAGACGAAACATATCTGTGTTATATAAGGACTCAGACCGTACCGCGCTGTAAGCACTCTCTACCTCGGTCATAAAAACCAAACCGTTAATCTTGTACACAAAAGTACGCAAAAGTCGCTGTTTGTTCTGAGAACACACAGACGGATTGTAATCATCATGTAGAATTTTTAAATGTTAAATCTGGTGGTACGTAAAGTTCCTGGCAGGCTTTAAAAGGTTAAATCACAGATCGAAACGTAGGAATGAAAATACCACACAAACAATGCATGGCCCTTTCCAGCAAATGCCGTCTTCTTAAAATCATCCCGGTCTTAAACATGGACTAACTTTCGGCTTAAATGCTATTTTACTGGGGACCGCAGTGGCACAGTGGTTAAGGTGCTGTGCTACAAATCGGAAGGTCGCTGGTTCGTTCCCAGCTGGTGTCATTGGAATTTTTCATTGACATAAAATTCTTCCGATCGCACTATGGACCTGGGGTCGACCCAGCCTCTAACAGAAACAAGGAGCATTTACTAGGGGTAAAGGCAGCCTTTGCGTAAAGCTGACAACCTTACTACTATCCTGTGTCGTTGTCATGAAATCCGGGAACCTTAACATCCTGGAACCCTCTGGGCCATTCCAGGCTTGTAAAGGGCCTGCTTTACCTCTACTATTTTAATGCAAAGTCCTCTTGGAAACTATAAATATTCTTTTCAGATTGACACAAATGTATACTATTCATAAAAATGTTCTCTCCACTTCACAAAGAACGAAATCCGCCTCCATTATGAAAACCAATTGGTTCATATTGTTGAGGGAAACAATCGGTGACTTTTTAAAGCTCTATAGCAAACACATAAACAGAATGAGTAAGAAAAATGCAGCGTTTATTAATGGTATATGTACTGCTATATGTAGCGCTATATGTACCGCTATATGTAGCGCTATATGTACAGCTATATGTAGCGGTATATGTACCGCTATATGTAGCGCTATATGTACAGCTATATGTAGCGGTATATGTACCGCTATATGTAGCGCTATATGTAGCCCTATATGTACCGCCAGCATCGCTACTGAGCTTTAAACAGCCGATGACAGGAAATCTTATATATTGATTCCCACACCTTTAGTCATAAGAGCACAAAACGTTCTGAAAAAAACACTAAATATGACATCAAATTTCCTTCAGATCTCTAAATCTGTGTAGCGAGTTTAATCTTGGTATTATATTACGATAATTATCGATGTTATACACATAGTATCCACTGAGTACATTTTCGACTGCTGTAAATTTGCTAGACGTGACACCAAATCTTCGCACTGTATCCGTACGCGTAATTGTAATAAGGCTACATACAAAATATTGTGCACAACGCTTTTATCGTCATTCACCGTACAAATTGTTATACGCATAATTCAAATGCTTCATTAGTTTCTTTTTTTACAACAGGGACCTCTAACTTTTTCTGTCAAAGGGTCATAATCTTTATTACGAGATGTTTCGCTAGCCGTAAGTGTAAAATTCACAACAAGTGGCATCCCTGGCCTCCTAAATTATGGTGTATTTTGCTGCAGTATATACATAATTTACAAACGTGGCCGCAACCCACGTTAAGACAAACTGACGGGACGCGATTTGAACACCCTTGTTTTAAAATGAAATTTTCATACCGATATCACATTCTACGTTCCCCAAAGAAATAATCTCAACAGAGGTTATTTCTTTTAAAACACTAGAATTAGAGTCATAGTGATGCTTATTGTCACGCTTTTGAGAGACTTATGAAGTTTCATGAAAATCCGCTCTGTGGTTCGAAGTTCATGGTGGGAGTGAACATACACAAACGGAAGAGATACTGGACATTGAACAGGGACGTAGTGGCAAGGAGAAAATTCCTTTACCCTTGCCAGGAAACTTACCCACAACAACCATCTGTGCATCTTTGTGATAACTGAAGAATAAAAACCAACTAGACGCCACTTGTTATTTTATTGTTCTTCTGAAAGGCTCGACATGTTTCGGGCATAGTAGTGACCGAAACATGTTGAGCCTATAAGAAGTACAGTAAAATAACAAGTGGCATCTAGTTGGTTTTTTATTCTTCAGTTACCAGAACAACCAGTCCTTAAAAATCAGTCACTGCCATTCTGTGACCGCTATCGTGCTACAGCTAACAATGTAAATTGACCATTTTCATTCCTTTGTCAGTGGCCAACGGACTGTAACCACAGAAAAGACTGTCGTATTTGCATTAGTGCAGTCGATATATTACACGACTGTACGATTGATTACTGAAATACCTCTGTGCCATACCTTGACTCACGAAAGTACACGTGTCTGCCATGAGGTGATAACAAATGAGAGGAAAAAGCATTTTTTGTTTAATTACGTGGAACACCATCATCAATCCTCACGGTATTTCGTCATGCCCAGTGGCAGGTTACTAGGCAATTCTGCACATCAGTTTATGTAATAATCACCAGGTACTTCACTACATACCCCTTGACGTCGAAGCATTTCATCTTCTGATACATTTCAGATAGGAAAAATTTTCATTTCCACAAGTAAATATCATATTTTTATGGTTTTTTTCTAGTTAGTTGTATTACACATGTACGAAGTAATTTTTGCCCATCAGCTTATAAAGGAATTTAACCAGAACAACATTTAAACGCTTAGTTTGCACACCGTGCAGCACACACACTCCATCTCCAGTGCATAAGTTGGTTAATTTTATACACGAAAATAATCCGTTTTTGTTGTGGGAATGATATAAAACACACATTTTTAGGCTGAATGTATGATTTTTTAATTTCAAATCTAATGACGGATATGAAGGTCCGGACTCACAGGAAATATTACCGGTTTTTTTCTTCGAGGTAGAAACACCGGTAAGTCTTGAAGATTTCGCGGCGACAGATTATTCAATGACACGTTCTCGAGCAGAGAGCTGCGTCAAGACGTGTAGGTTCTCCGAAAATTCAGGGACTACCTCCGCCCCCATTTTCAGGGCGATGCTGATGCCTTTGTAGAAACAAAACCAGAAGGGTCGCATTCCACCCCGCGTCCAGTCCCAGCGAAGATATACACAACACCTATTAATCAGTTTTAGTTCTACCAAGCCATCAGCAACTCCTGAATATGGGATTTAGGCAGTCCGTGAACCGTCGGAGAACCTCCACATCTTGACGTGGATACATGCCCGAGAACATTTCATTGAATAACACAAAATTAGCCGTATAAAACTATTTAGGAAAACGTAAAAATTGTCCCTTTCCATTGCTGTGGCATTAGCCAACGACAGACAGGTGAAGAATTCCACTGTCGTCGTCGCAACTTAGAAGATTTGAAGATCGTTATGTTGGTAGATTTATTCGAGATCTCAGAAGACCGGAAGTGTTGGAGACAAACCAAAGCCATCATGATGTGTACCATTCCCATAGTGTGAATACAATACGTAACAATAAGACAAACCGTCCATACAAACACTTCATTGTACCAGTAGCAATATAAAAACGCTACATGTCTCATGCAGCCGAAGCATATAGCTTTTTGGATTACTATAATAAAGTGCCGTGTATGGACGATTTGTCTTATCGTTACAAACAAAAAACAGGCAGCCGGAAAATTTCAATGGATCATGAAAGCAGTATGATTTTCCTTACCAAGATCGTAGTAACTCCGCAAATATCAGTAATAAAGATTCTATCTGAAAGTATTTCCGAAGACATGTGAACACAACATAACGGCAAGGTTACACATTTCACCTGTACGGGATATATTTTGTACAGGAACTACATGGAGATGGTATGGATCGCCGAGCTACATCTTGCGAATGGTCTGAGTCACAAACAATCCGAGCGGACGATATCACGTTTAGCGATGAGGCGTGTTTCCACTTAAAGGGATATTCAAAACGACATTACACTGTGTACTGGGCGCAGGACGACCCACATGTTGCAGTTGATACTCGTCACCGAAGTAACCCATGAATAACCGCGTGGCGCGCAACACCGCTTTTCCGTGGCCAGTATTCTTGCAAGAATGCCAGACATATCTCAGGTTGTTTAATAATGTACTCAAATCATAGGTGAATGAAAGCCACTCGCAGTACTCTGTCGGTTCTTGCTGTCAGCAGCACAGAGCACCAACGTACTTCGTTTGCAACGTGTGAAACATGTCGGATTAAGTTTTTCCCGGGCTATGGATTGGGCGCGGGGGACCGGTCGAATGGCCACCAAAATTCCCGGACCAGACGCGCTACAATTGTTTTCCCCCTAGGGTCATCTGAAGTCATTTGGTATCCACACCCACCCACGTATCATTGACGGAACTAGCGAGAATACCAGAGCTGCTACTACCTACACCACACCTCACACGTTAGGACAGGACTGGCCAACTTAACCGCACAAGCAGACAGCAGAATTCGCAATGACTCGTCCGACAGCCGCACTTGTGTACACAAATATAAAAAAGAAAGATTGGCTCACTGTGTGCTGCCAGAAAAGTGATGAGTTCCAGTTCCTAAATAGTATCTCTGCTAATAAAGTTGCATGTTATATTCTGTAGACTATTACATTATGTTGGTCAAACTGTATTCCTGAAAATATTTAGGTGACAGAGGGCCGCAAATACATTCCTCGAGGCCTCGAGGCCCGCAGCCAGCCCTACTTGAGAACGCGCGCGATGCAGATTGCAGCATTGTATCAGCGTGTTCGTGCAACAGGATGGGCATCAATTTGAACACGTTGCTTCGCTAGTGCTCTTCTTATGAGGATGGACTTATGGGACAGTCAGTAATAAACACTGAATTTTACAGGGAGAAACCTGCTTGAATTAAAACGAAGTAAGGGGTTGTAAAAGTCAAGTGAAATGTGAGCGGTTGAAATATTACGCCCAGATAAAATATATATAAAATGACATACTATTTTAAAACCTCTTCCAGTAAAGCCTTCTATCAGAACGCAGTCAAATTTGATTACAGTTTCTTAACATCTGTTTCAAGCAGTACCACTACAAACAACTCCCCTATTGTCAGTAAAGTTAGATACTCAGTACAAGTTCTTATAATAAAAGCGAATGAGATGCACTATTTCTCAAATTTATTTGATAAATTACTCTACATGTTTCGAACAGGTCCACTGTCCATCATCAGGAGTATCTCAACACTGTACACACGCAACAGGTATTTGCAATGCTAGTTATGTGGACTGTCTGCTAGCGTGGTCAGGATGGAACCATCCTGACCACGCTAGCAGACAGTCCACATAACTAGCATTACATATAATTATTGCTTTGCATGCAGTGTTGAGATACTCCTGTTGATGGACAGTGGGCCTGTCCGAAACATGTAGAGTATTTTATCAAATAAATTTGAGTAATAGTGCATCTCGTTGGCTTTTATTATAAGAATATATCACGATGGACGGTCCTCTGAATGTCAAATTCAGTGCAGGTATCATGTTGGAATGAGCCTTGCGAACACTGGGTAAAGCAGGAACAAAATTATCGGATATTTATAAATGGCATCATGACAGAAATACACTTTATATGCTGGATGTCTCGAGACATTTATCATAAGCCATTTGTGCTTATGACGTGCTGCTCTGAATGTCAACAATCCATCGCACACAACGCCATAAAATCTCTGTCAAGCTTTCAGCTTTATTTGCTCATACGAAAACCTTAACTTCAAGTGTATTATGTCCGCTGCTTTTATACCAAGAACATTAATTTTAACTGGAAATTATAAAAGTAAGGACTATGTAATACATTACCAATCTTCAGCGTTGTATTCTCACTTCCCACTTTGAAAAAGTAAATTTCACCATACAAAACACAATACTATTACTTCTTAACTCGGGCTACTATTTTGGCCATTGTACAGTGTCATCAAAGTTTCCTACTCAATTTGGCCCTGTAAGAAATGGCTGGGCAGCATAATAAATTTTAATCAGAATAATGTTTAACAAGAACACACACACACACACACACACACACACACATATATATACGGTCAGATGTCATCAGCGAGAGATGTCCCAGCTGGGTGTAGGTCCACCTGATGACGGCACAGCACCAGTTTCCGAAAAGTCGTTTTTAGGAAAACCCAAAATACAAGAAGTGTCGAAAATCGTAGACACGTTTATTTGAACACAGCATCAACAGAAACATTCAGACATGACCTTAAATAATTTTACTTTTTCTGTGTCGCAGTAAAACCATGAAAATTGTATTTGCAGCCTGAGGGGAAGACGTCACAAGGTGACGTTTATAAACAGGACATTTTGATTCATTAGATAGGAACAGAAGAATGGAGAACACTGTGTAGTAAATAGCTTCATACGTTGTGTGTTACATTTCACTAACTATAATTTTTTTTTTTTTGCCACACCCCCCCCCCCCCCCAGTTGAGCCAGGGCCTCCTCATTCATGATATTTCTAGATAACACACGACGACGCACCACAGGAGTGATTAGGTCGTCGCAGAGGCCTCTACTTGACAACACACAACACTCACAACAGACAGATATTCATGCCCCCGGTGGGATTCGAACCCACGATCTCAGCGGCCGAGCGGCCGCAGACCTACGCCTTAGACCGCGCGGTCACTGGGACCAGCACTAACTATACTAGGATAATGAAATTAATGGGGGGGGGGGATGAGACGGTTGTGGCACGTAGATATTGCGGAAGAGGTAAAAATAACTTACAAAATTCAAGCATACAATTCCGTAACAAAAAGATCAATTTTAAGACCTACACGTACATTAGGCGGAAATAATCAAAAGATCATAAACACGATATTACACTATGGATGGGATTCATATGGCTCAGGACAGGATCTGTTCTGCGCTTTGAAGTACGCCAATAGACTTTCGGGTTTAACACAAGGCGACGAGTCTCTAGAACACCCTAATGGCTGTTAGCATACCTCACTGGAGCTACTTTACGTTATCGCAGCTGTACCCCCACCATTCCACGATAAGTGGGTCACTGTCAACACGGCATGACGCGACGTCAGGTGGCGAATGGAGGAACGGCCTCCACATATGCGGGGTAGCTGCGAATTAATACTGAATAAACATTCGCCGACAGCGGACAAGGGGCGGTCCTCCAACTTGTGGTTGAGCGAGGTGCAAACAACTCCTCGCCATAAAATCTCACCATGTTACAAACCATTCACAAAGGCTTCGGTCTTGACAGGTGGCTTTTACGAATGCGGTAATGAACTTTCGGGTTCCATAAAATGCAGGGGGATTTCTTAACTAGATAAGGACTTGTTAGCATGTCACGAAAGTCTCTGCTCCATGGAGATTGTTAGTTAATAATACCGTAACTTTAAAAGTCTCACAGCATGTAGCAGATACAAGGCGAACAGCTAAAGACATGAACCAAGCTTCAACCCGCCGGCCAAAGTCTCTTTGACGTAATTAACGTCAGCAAAGTAATTTAACGTAATTACCAGGGTGTTGTGTGTGTTTCTGGGTTAATCTTAGTTTCATATGGCAAGTATTAATTTCTCAAGTTGTATATACGATATATATATATATATAGTCGGTGTACGCAAGAAAATGTGCACCCATAAGGATAATCTCAGTGCGTTATGTCCTTCCTTCATTTTCTTTAATTTCCACCTAGTGCTGCATTACTAAAATCCAATATTACCTTCGCAGACTACAAGAGATAATTTGTGAGATTTACATATTTCTTAATGTCACAATATGGATAGGTAGAAGGTACACTGAGGGCGCATGAAAACCACCACTATATTGGAAATCGCACATGGAAGGGCGAGGAGTGGATTCATCTGGCTCAGGAAGGGTACCGGTAGAGGGCTCCCACAAATACGGTAATGAACTAAATGTATTCCATGTTTTCCGTGAATTAGACAGTTACTGACAAAAAGGTAATGTAATCCCTATAGAGGGCTGTACAGGCCCTTAGGGCTCCAGAAGGTTGAGGCTCCCAAAATTCCTAGATGTCGGAACACGTAGGTGGCAATGTTGCCAGCCGTATGTACCGGCCGCCTTTATCTCCAGGAGATATCCCTGGTTCCTATTTCTCCTAGAGGCTCAGTAGAACCTAGGGCCATAGTGTGGACGGAAGGATCAAGTCAAATAAATTTACAATGACCCCATCGGGAATCGAACCCGCGACCTTCCGGCTTATAATTCAGTGAGTTACTGATATAAGTCCAACAAAATGCACTTGTAGCCAGCCTGCTTATGTTATGGCTACAAATTACTTTTACCTACATGTTTTGGCCCTTGCGGCAATCATCAGGCAGAAATCCACTAGCGATTTATACATTTTTGTACTGTATTTTTCCTTCAGGATGGCCTCGAAAGCGTTGAAATATGTAGGAAATAATAATAATAATAATAATAATATATGATAATAATCCAAACTGACTAAATACGTATGTATTTTATGACACTTATATTAGTGTAATAAATCTCTGGTTTCCGTAAAATGAGCGGTATTTCTAGACCAGCTGAGAAACTGTTACGTTCGCAACATGACTGCGGTCGAAGTACTTAGGTCAGAATTTATAATACATCCCCTTGATGAATTAATACTATACTGATTATACCAAGGACCTCAGGAGCACGACAAGCTGCATAAATGACAGAAATCACACAGGTTTTAGCTTGAAAGGATAAGACCATATGGAATACATTAGGCGTAGATGAAAGGATAAAATTAAAATGGACTCGGGTGGGAGTTACGGGATTCTTTACAGGGTCCCATTGAGGGCTCATGTGCATAATGCCTTAATCCATCGGGCTTTGCAAATCGCGGAAAATTTCTTGATTAGCTGAGCGACTACCAGCCTCCTCCATACGTTTACTTATGGCTTAACACTTGAGTAAGATTTGCAGTAAATGGAGCAAACGATTAACAGAGCAGATAAACATGCGACCTAATTTCCCGATAACGTATCAGACCAACTTACGTCAGCAGGATGAAGCGAGGTGTATTCCTGAAATTGATCGCTCCCAAACTATCAGCTCGCCGTCTTGACACCGACATCGGTCCTGCCTCCCTGACCGCCAAGCGCCCCACCATCGTACTTTGGTTCATGGTACACAATTGTCACAAAATGCACATTGAATTCAATTCACTCACTCGCGTAACTACCACATACACATGGCACATAAATCACTACCATGATTGACGCAGTATTCTCCCTGCCACACACACTCTCTCTCACCCTCAATTTTGAGTGCTAAACTCACTTCTTCAAACAACTGGGAAGTAAATTAGTCGACGAAATGCACAGCAATGACGACCGGTCAATACGCTGGTGTTAAGCTATTAACGTCGTCAAGAAATTTTCGTAAAAATATCTAGCGCTAATTTACACGTCTTTTTGGCAAATGCTTCTGCCTTGAAATATGTAAGACTTAAAAACATTTATTTCTTAAACCACCACACAAAATGGGTCACAGTTAAACCGTCGTTGCATGAATTGTGTGTGAAATGCATGCAAAAGTCCACTTCCTGCTCGAAGCAAACAAAATACTCTCCATCAATGACATCAGCCCATTAATGCCGTATGGGAAAATATTCTCTCTCTGTTCAGGATAAAATTATAAAAATTTTATGCAGCATAACGCATGGTTTCTGAATGTTACAGTAGGTGGTGCAGATTGGTCTACAGGGCTCTAATAGGGGTAGCAAAAACTGGTATTGTTCGTTTAAAGCCTCTAGGCAACTCTCACGACTATGTTTAAAACAGAACAATTTGAAACTAATTTCCAGTAATTCTTCGCAAACTATGTAAATTTAATAGGAAATATATAGGGTTTATAACAAGAAACCGTCCAGTTGCTTAATATTACTGTTTGAAGGAAAAAAAATGAAACAGAAGGCTGTACAAAATTTAAATAGACGCTAATAAGCAAAAATTTGCGTGGTTTTACATTTCAGTGTGTGCTTGAAGAGGAAGCGAAATTTTGTTACAAAAGAATTGTAACTTAAGTCTCTTGTCGGACTGTTCTCCATTCTTTTAGTGTCTGAACTTTGTAACATTACTGGCAATATAAATGCCATTACTGGGAATTCCGGAGAGGCAGGGCTGTACATATGTAACCTGAGAATTAGCACAAAAAAACAAAAGGTAAGGTTTCAAATAAAAAGTCATGTTTATAAACGATTATTTACGACAACGATTTTGTTAAAACCTCTCAGTTTTATTTATGGCCACATATTTATTCCAAGCCGTGTGTCAGTGCACGCATTCTCATATAGGCCTACATCTTTTTTTATCCGAAGACCAAGCCTTCACACAACACTTCACATGCACATTTTTATCTTGACTGTTGATTACTTATGAAATTTCTATGATAGAAACGCTTCAGAATGTATATGAACTCACTGACGTAAACAAAAGTGAGGTATACGTTTTATGCATCAAGTCTGTCAGTCATCACCGAGTTTATAATAACAGTGTGGTTGGCTTAGGGTCTTTTATTCTCTCACTACCCAACACGGACAATGAAGTGGTTGCAGTATTAATATAATAACTCTTGCTTATCTACAGAAACAGTTAGGTTCCTCTTCAGTATCAATACGCGTTTAGAACTGAAGCGAAATCAGTAACCGTCATTGATAATGTTCTCTACTTAGAATATAATAAGAACATATTTCACATAATTTCGTTCCCATAATTCGTAGACACAGAAGCGATGATGCCTTAACAGCCAATTCTGACCTCATAACTTATAACGCTATCAAAATCACCTTCAGTTCTTCTTTTAATCAGTATAAATATTCACAACATGTAAAGGTAAAAACCGGAAGGAACAACAGAAGCTCAACACTACAGCACAGTAAGCGTGCGATGACACCACTTTTTAACACGCCCGAACAGATAGACACACATTCAACAACTGTCAGTTCATCCATGACAGTGCACGAGATAACCCATACAGGCCCGACTCGCAGCTACTCCAGAGAACTCTGGCGGTAGAAGCTTGGACGAATAACTAGCTAAGAATATTAAACCCAAAGTAACTTTTATAACAATACATGGCCATGCAGCATTTAAGAAGCAGTGTCGTATTCAGTAAAAGAAAAATTAAAAAAAAAGACCAGCAAACGAAAGATGAAATTTTACCTCTACTTATGCAAGATCGTTATATTGAAAGCCAGAAAAATAATTTTGTTTGTACATATAGTTTTAACAGCTGCAGTCAACAAAGTGATAATGTTCTCGGTTCTTAAACAGCACAGTGTTGACTTTCCACTGTTTGTTGACTTAGATGATAACCATACAGGTCGTAATGAGCAGTAGAATGCACATAAACCAGTAAACAATTTCTAATTAGTTGATGCATTCATAAAGAAACATGAACTTTATTTTCTAATGAAATTTCAAAATATTATGACATGAATAAAATCTTATTTTGTACCAAAATTTTGATAAGAATTGCATCTTCGATAAATATTGTACCGAAAAGATATATTTTAACACAAGTTGAAAAATACAAACCCAAATGCACAACGTTAAGCCATGAAAGTTCCCGCTGGAAAGACTATTTGGGTTTGGCTCTCAAAAGTTGTGATTAAGCGACGACATGATGCCGTTAACCGTAAGAAAAACAAGCATGGTAAAAAATAGTACACAGTACCTCAGATTTTGTGGCTCTTAGGACAACGTAATGAATTATAACAGCAGGTAATCTCCCTGACCGCTTTGGCAACTATTAGAATCTTAATCAGAATTATCTTCTATGACATTACTTAGTTGATTAGTAAAGGGAAAAGCAAAAATACAAAAGGTAATCTCGTTTCTGTGGTACTATATTATCGCAGAAAGCTGTGTGTAATATAACTCTACCACAATTCATACATATCCTACATAATTTAAAGGGACTGATGTTATGAGGCCTCACAGCACAACCACGCCATGCAAACGTATATCAATACCACATGGGACGTAGACCATTGTTACTTCACTGGCTTCCTCCTTGTTGTCCGTATTTAAGGAAACATAAGACTCATTACCACGTCCGTAATATGTCCGCTATTTAGCTCTAAGCTAGGTCAGGCGGTTCCAGTCTCCACATTCACAACTCATTTCAGTATTTCACATTTTCACATTGCTCTCCCACGCAAGGAGGTCTTAATATATAGACTGTAAGGGAAATAGTCTTTACCCTATAATCTTCTGATATAGACCTATTTATGTACTTATTGTTTTATGTTAATTATCCTGGGCCGGGATAGTGTAGTCGATATAGCGACTCACTACAGGCTGGACGGAGCGGGGATCATATCCCAGTGGAGGCGAGATTTTTCGCATCCCTTTGGACCGTTCTGGGACCCACCCAGCCTCCAATACTATGGATACCGTGTCTTTCTCAAGGGTAATGCAGCCAGGGCGTGGCGTCAACCCCAACCTCACCTACCGCCGAGGTTAAGGAAAGAGTAGAGTTCAACGTCTACTCCCCCTCTGGGTCTTCGTGACCTGTTCTAGGATGAACTGTACAGTACATTTACCTTAACTTCCATGTAACTTTTCTTTAATCGAAGACAGAGTAAACAGTTAATATACAAGAAAGAGTGTTTATGAAGTAAATTGATTTGCAACTCTTAAATTCTTAAGTAAAATTCGGTGACCAATCAAGACGAATGAGATGGGCGGGGCATGAGGCACATATGGAGGACAGGAGATGTGCATACAGCGTTTTGGTCGGGACAGCTGATGAAAGGAGACCACTTGGAAGACTTAGGAGCCTCTACATGTTTCGAGCACATAGTGCTCGAAACATATAGAGGCATATAATAAATCTTATTATAAAACAAGAATTTGTACATCAAGTTGGTTAATTACCAAGATTATAGTGAGATGCACGTCCAGCAAAACAACAAAATATTACAATGGTTCTTGAAGAGGTGGGATGGGGAGGCATGGACTGGATTGCTCTGGCTCACGATAGAGAAGGGTGGCAGGAGGTTGTGAATGCGACAATGAACTTCCGGGTTACACAAAGTAAGGGGTATTTCTTGACTAGTTGAGGGCGTGTTAGCTTCTCAGTCAAAGCTCTGTTCCAGTGGGTTACATGGGTTCTTAAACAGCAGAGTGGCTGTCGACTATGTCCTGTTCTAGAACTGCAAACTGTGCGCGGGCAGGGTGAACAGACGTAGAGAATTGGGTGACCCGCAGCAAGTACCGGTATAAAACCAAACGAGACTTCAACCCGGCTATGTGGAGTAGCAGCCACTTGTGTTAATCATAATTCAACACGAACTGCATGTGGATTTATCTGCTTTAACCTTTTGGCGCCGGAATTATTTTTTTAATTTTAGCACATCTTGTATATAAAATGTGAATAATACCGGAACCAAATATGTTAGAATTATGAAACAAACTGCATTTTGAAGAGACAAAAAACGGAGAGTATATACCATGTTTAAAATATTCAGTACCTATATTTGTTGAATAAATACATAAAATGCAACTTTAGTGGTTAGCGGTGCGGTACGACCACTATAGTTGACATTAGGCGTC
>Ga0123353_10007485_pt1 | contig 14770 bp, 15 predicted proteins | sample TergutLab28metaG_3_FD_92763 | JGI IMG/M metagenome (GOLD analysis project Ga0123353, IMG submission 92763) | Labiotermes labralis P3 segment gut microbial communities from Petit-Saut dam, French Guiana - Lab288 P3 | ecosystem: Host-associated > Arthropoda: Insects > Digestive system > Gut ... | reverse complement strand
TCGCCGCCTCTTCGACGTCGGAGAGGACTCGCAGGCGACCATATATAGTCCGCTCGCCGTGCGGGGTGTATTCGTAACGCTCCACCAGCCGGCCGGACTCGTTCACGACGCCGATCACATTGTAATTCGCGTCCTGCACCACCCAGAAAGACTGCACCGGGCCGGAATTGCTGAACGTGCCGTTGGCGTCGAAATGCACATTGATCTGAACCAATTCATCTATATATTCCTGCCCCCAGACATATGTTTTTAATGTCTGGCCGCTGCCGTTTCGTTCCTCGATCAGTCGGTGATGATGGTCGTAAAAATAAAGATACGTATAGTCCAAATCGCCACAATTGCGGATATCCCGCTTCACCAGCCGCCCCAGGCCGTCATAATGCAGCGTGACAACCGTCGAACCTTTATTATAGAGAGCGTTGCCGTTACTGTCTTTCGTGATGAACGCGCGCGTGACCTTCGTCAGGCGATTCCACGCGTCGTATTGGTAGTCATATAACCCGTCGAACAGCATGTTTCCGGCGGCATCGTAGAGATTTCCGTGGCCGTCAAACGACGCTGCGCCAACCGGGACCGTGGCGGCGGCATCCAGGGCGGACTTGGAATGATCCGGCTCGGCAACTTCCAGTTCGATCTTTTCGTTCCCCTTGCCGCCACCGGCAACCACCGGGGACACCTGAATGGCCGTCGGGGCGGCCGACACGACAATCCCCGCCGTCACAACCCCCACGGCGATCGTCAACATCAAAATCGCAAACCAATTCACCTTCAGCCAACTCACACGCTTTCCCCGCGCAGTTTCGCGTATCCGCTGCGTCTTTCTCACACCCATGCGCCCGTTCCGACGTGCCTGTTTCATGCTCGCGCTCCTTTCCGGTTCGTTCCCGTTTCCGCCGTTACATTGGCGACCGTACTCTCGCCTCCACCGGCGGCCCCCATGCCGGTCAGAGGGTCCACGGGCGGAGGCGGCAGGACGGTGACGGTGGCGGCCTGGATGGCGGGGAGTTTTTCCGCCAGGAGGGCTTGACGGGTCGTTTGCTCCGTTTTCCCGGCCTGGATCAGCCGGCCAATCGTCTCGTTCGCGGACATGGCGTCAACCTCGCGGCCTGCTGCGGCGGCGAGTTGTTCATTGCGAAGCCACCGATGCAACGCCACGCGGTCCTGCTCGGAAAGGTTCGGCATGTAGCGGTACGCCAGGGGCAATCCGCCGTTGGTCATCGCGGCCTGCCAGGGAACCTGCTGCTGGGCCGACAAGAGCGACGCGATTTGTTCCCGCAAGGCCTGTTCGATCTGCCGCACCGGCTCCTGAAGGGCGAACAATTCGTTTTGAATCTGCGCTTGCCGGTCGAACAGCCGCTCATCGCGAGGCCCCATGCCGATTCGCCGCTCCACATCGGCCAATTCGCCCCGTTTGGCGAAAAAATTCTCATTGGCCTTCGCCAGGGCTGGACCGCTGGTTGCGTACCACTGACGTAACATGGCCATCAGGTTCGTCGCCTGCGCCGCGTCGCATCCATACGCCGCCAAATCTTCGTCCGTCAAACAATACGTCTGACGAACCCCACAAAGAACGTCATACTCCAGCAAATACGCCATCGCCTCAGCCGATGCCGACGCGTCAGACCCGCCGGAAGCACCCGCCACACCCGGCGGCGGCACGGGTGGCACGCCTACCGCTGGCGGCGCCGCACCACTGGAAAAATGCACATACAACCCCGCCGTCACCAAGGCCGCCGAACACAACAAACTCATCGCTCGCCAGTACCGTTTGACCATGGCCATAAAAAAACTCCTTACTCGCAACGGCGTAAAAACCACATCCGCAAAACGCGCAGCACAAAAAATGAAACGTTTGGGTGAAGCGATGCAGCCTGATAGGATAAGAAATACCGTTTACGAAAAAATTGTCAACCAACAAGCGAACGAAAAACAAGAATTGACGCTCTTCGCCCACATGCAACCCCGGACGTTTTCACTGCCCGCCGCTTGTGGGCAGAGTTGCCTGTCGCGGACATCGCTGGTTGATTCTCGGACGGAAGAAAAATTCCCTCGCGTCCCCTTTTGCGAGACAAACATGGATGGCACACCATATACGGTGGTGTCCATGGGGCTCGAATACCACATATGGCAGCGGTCATGCAAAGCAGGACACGAGAAAAAATTCGAAGGGAGATCGTCTCGTAAGCCTTGTGAATGTCATTGGTTATCAAGTCAATCTCCCACTCGGCGGTCTCATTTGTGCGATTGTCGGCGAGGCGGTACATTCGCGCCGGCTGCGGGGTGAGGTCGGCGGCGATCACGCGCTGGCCGATCCGGGCGACACCGACGTTTGCCCGCCAGAGGCGCAGGTGCGGCAGCGTGCCGAAGGTGCGGAGGATGGCGTTTTGGATTTCGAATTCGATTGGGCGCGCCTAATCGTCTACTAGCCTAACAGTCTAACTCTAACAGTCTAACTCTAACAGCCTAACAGTCTAACAGCCTTTTGTGCACGGGCGGCTGGACGATCATGTCGCGGACCGTGGCGATGATGTTGGCGGCATCGAGGCCGGTTTCGGTGAGCTGTTCCTGCCGGGAGGCGTGGGCGACGAAGCGGTCGGGCAGGCCCAGAAGGCGGACGTTGCGGGCGTCCAGTCCCCGCGAGGCGGCCAGTTCCATCACGGCGCTGCCGAATCCGCCGACGACGGAGTGGTCCTCCACCACCAGCAGCGGCTTGCCGGAGGCGATCAGCTTCGAAATCGTCACCACGTCCAGCGGTTTGGCGAATCGGCCGTTGACGACGCCGACGGCCAGCCCCTCCTCGCGGTGCAGAATGTCGGCCGCGGCGAGGGCGGCTTCGCACGTCACGCCGTAGCAGAGCAGCGTGGCGTCGGAGCCCTCGCGGAGGAGGCGACTTTTGCCCAGTTCGAATTCCGGGCACGGGCCCGGCAGCGGGTCGGGAACTTCGTCGCGCGGGTAGCGAATGGCCACCGGGTCCTCCTGCGACAGCGCGAACGTCATCGCCGCCCGCATCTCGGTCTCGTCGGCCGGGGCGGCCAGCACCAGCCCCGGCAGCGGGCGAAGCATGGCGATGTCCATGAACCCATGATGCACCGCACCGTCGGAACCGACCAGCCCCGCGCGGTCCATGCACAGAATCACCGGCAATTTTTGCAGCGCCACCTCCTGGAACACCTGGTCCATCCCGCGATGCATGAAGGTGGAGTAGATGGCCACGACCGGCCTCAGGCCCGCCTTCGCCAGACCGCCGGCCATCGCCACGGCGTGCGACTCGCTGATGCCCACGTCGAAGCACCGCGTCGGAAACTCGCTGCGGAAGCGGACCAGCCCCGTTCCGTCGGGCATGGCCGCGGTGATGGCGACGACCTTATCGTTGGACCGCGCATGCTCGATCAGCACGTCGCCGAACACTTCGGTCCAGGTTCGGCTGGCGGCTTTGAACACCGGCGATCCGTTCTCGACCGTCCAGGCCGACGGGCTGTGGAACCGGCAGGGGTCCTCGACCGCGTACGCGCATCCGCGGCCTTTTTCGGTGTGAATGTGCAGAATCGCGGGCCGTCGCAGCCTCGAAAGCCGCCGCAAAATGATGATGAGCTTGCGAATGTCGTGGCCGTCGACGGGGCCGAAATAGGCCAGTCCCAGCGCGTCGAACAACTGCCCGCCGTGGATCGTCGAGCGCAGGCCGTCGCGCAGCGACCGCAAGCGGCGATGGAGTTGCCTGCCCAGCGGCAGCGTTTTGATCAGGTTCTCGGTCGAGTGCTTCACGCTCTCGTACTTTTCGCTCATGCGGATTCGGTCGAGCGTGCGGGCCATCGCGCCCTGCGAGCGGTCGATCGACATCGAGTTGTCGTTGAGCACGATCAGGAATTGCCGGCTGAGCATCGCGGCGTTGTTGATGCCCTCGAGCGCCGTGCCGTTGACGATGCTTCCGTCGCCGACGACGGCCACCGTTTTGCGGTCCTCGCCGCGAAGTTGGTCGGCCATCGCCAACCCGGCGGCCGTGGAAATGGCCGTGCCCGCATGTCCGGTCGCGAACAAGTCGTACGGACTCTCCGCCGGCGAGGGAAACCCGCTCACGCCATCCTGCTGGCGAAGCGTGTCGAACTCCTTCGCCCGCCCCGTGAGCAGCTTGTGCGCGTAGCACTGGTGCCCGACGTCCCACGTCAGCCGGTCGTGGCTGAAGTCGAACACGTAATGCAGCGCGATCGTCAGTTCGGCGATACCCAGGTTGCTGGCCAGGTGCCCCCCCCGCCGCGACACGACGTCGATGATCCGCTCGCGCAACTCCTCCGCCAGCCGGACAAGCTCCGGTTCGGACAGTCGCCGCAGTTGGTGCGGCGTGGTGACTCGGTTGATCAATCGTTCTGGCATAGTTGTATCGCTACATAGGCTGTTAGACTTTTAGGCTGTTAGACTGTTAGGCGCCGACTTTGAGGTTCCAGGCTGTTTGTTTATGGATTGTTTGACCATTACGTGACTATTTTTCCGAAGCGAGCGAATCAAGGCGGCGAGGATTCGGGAGCATTCGTCGGCCTGTTGTCGGACGGGTTCGTAAACGGCTGGTGTCAGAAAGCCCAATCGGAACGACAAGGACAACTGATACGTCACTTCACGAAGCGAACCGAACGCGATGTTGAGGAAATTCAGGTAACTCGCTTCGGTTTCCTGAACGCAACCTTCGACGATATTCGACGCCACCGAAACCACCGCGCGGCGCATCTGACTGATCAGCCCAAACCGCTCGTCAGGCGGAAGCCGCCGCGAAACACGATACACCGCCAGCACCAGCTCATCGGCTTTGTGAAAAGCGGCCAGTTTCGTGTGATCGCGCATGATTCCATTCTCTCAATTTTCTTTGAACAGCCAAACAATCCATAGGCCCAATGCTTCATCAGCCCGCGCCTAACAGTCTAACAGCCTAAAAGCCTAACAGTCTCTAGTGCGTCCGCCCGGCAAGATTTTTTGCCAGCACGGCCAGGTCGGTGGCCTTGGGCGCCAACGGTTCCAGCGCGGCCACGGCGGCGGCGGTGATGTCCTGGGCGAGGGTTTTGGCGGCCTCCAGGCCCAGTTCGCTCACGTAGGTCCGTTTGCCGGCCTGGGCGTCCTTTCCGGGGGTTTTTCCCAGCACGGACCGGTCTCCGGTGGCGTCAAGAATATCATCGACCAACTGGAACGCCAGCCCCAGTTGCTCACCGTACCGCCCCAGGGCGTCGAGCTGCGCCACGCCGGCGGAACCGCACAGGGCGCCCATCCGGCAGGCGGCCCGGATGAGGGCGCCGGTTTTCCGGTTGTGGATGTACCGCAGCCCCTCGACACCCGAGGGCACGGAGCAGAGGTCCATGTCGGCCACCTGTCCGGCGATCATGCCGACTTCGCCCGCACCGAGGGCGAGTTCGGCGACCAGCCGCCCGACCCGCGCGTCTCCGCCGGCCGCCGGGGCGGACAGCACGGCGAACGCCCGCGTCAGCAGCGCGTCACCGGCCAAAATGGCCATCGCCTCGCCGAACTGCACGTGCGCGGTCGGCCGACCGCGGCGAAGCACGTCGTCGTCCATCGCCGGAAGATCGTCGTGCACCAGGCTGTAGCAGTGCACCATCTCGATCGCCGCGGCACAGCGACGCGTCATCTCGTCCATCGCCTCGCCTCCGACGGCCGACGCGGACATGAACACCAGCGCCGGACGCAGCCGCTTTCCACCGCCCAGCACGCAGTACCGCATCGCGTCAGCGAGGTCTTTCGGCGTGTCCGGTTCCGCCAGCCACAGGTCCAGATCCGCCTCCACGCGGCGAACGTACGGATGCAGCATCGCCGACAAATTTTCCGTCGATTGCGTTGTCATAAAATAAACGGCCGCCTTCCAAACCGTGTTTCCAAGCCGTGCCCGAATTGTACCAAACCCTCACGCCCCCGTACAGAGAGTCTCCGGTCCACGCGGGGTCTTTCCGTTCTCCCGTGTGGCACGGTTTTTTTTACCTTTTCTCGATTCCCTTGGTATGATACCGGGCGTTGGGCGCGAATGGCGCGGTGTGTTCCTCTTTTGGAGCAGAAGCCAGCCGTGGTAGAAGCAAGATCGGCCTTATTACAGAAAACGTTGCCGGAACCGCTACAGGCGGACGTGTCGCGGACCGGTGTGGACACGAATGACATCTGGCTGTGCACCGACAGCGATCTCAACCTTCACGGTCATTACGAGCAGGTGTTCCTGGTCGTGACCGAGAAGGAGATGCTCGCCGTCGCCACCGTCGCCGAGGAGGGACAGTCCCTCATCACGCGGCGGTTCGGACGGGCGGAGATCACCGACGTCCGGCGGCGGCGAGGCGTCGGCGGCGGATTCCTCCAGGTCATGGTGGACGGCATCTGGCATGACGTCGTGGCGTACTCCAACGCCAAGAGCGACGACTTCATGAAGGTGCTCGGCAAGCTCAAACGCTGGCACAAAAACGAACCCGTCGCCATCGACGCCGAGGACGACGTCAACGAACGCCGCTGCGACAAGTGCGGACTGACGCTCCAGTTCAAGGGCGACGTCTGCGGCCGATGCGTCAACCGCGGGGCCGTCATGGCCCGCGTGCTCAAACTGATGCGCCCCTACCGCAACAAGAGCCTGCTCATGATGCTCTGCGTGGTCATCCTGATCGGGCTGGCGCTGGTGCCACAGCAACTGGTCCGCATCATGATCAACTACGTGCTGGACCCCATCGGTGCGGGTAACGCCACGGTGGAGAACCCGGTGGAGTTCGACCAGGCCAAGCTGTGGCTGCTGTGGCTGGTGGGCGCGCTGCTGGTCACGCACATCATCGGGTCCGTCAACGTCGCGTTCATGCTGCGGCTGCAAAGTTTCGTCGGAACGCAGATCACCTACGACATGCGGAAGCGGGTCTTCCAAAAACTCACGCAGTTGTCGATCGACTACTACGACCGGTTCAACGTCGGGCAGCTCATCAGCCGCGTTTCGGGCGACACCGAGCAGATGAAGGGATTCATCGCGCAGCTCACCACGGGGTTTATGCAACAAATCCTCATGGTGATCGGCGTGGGCGCGATGCTGTTTTACATGAACTGGCAACTGGCCCTGTGGGCGATGCTTCCGGCCCCGCTGGTGATGCTGGGCTCGGTCTTCTTCTGGAAGCGTGTCTACCCGCGGTACTATCGCGTGTGGGATTCGAACTCGAAACTGGCCGGTGTGTTGAATACGATTCTCTCGGGCGTGCGCGTGGTGAAGGCGTTCGGGCAGGAGACGCGCGAGCAGAACCGGTTCGCGCGGTCCAGCGGATATACGCGGGACAGCTTCCGCGCGGTGGAGTATACCACGTCGATTTTCCACCCGGCGTTCAGCCTGGTCTTCCAACTGGGCGGGCTGATCGTCTGGTACGTCGGCGGAACGTGGGTGCTGGGCAAAGACCTCGGCCCCGACGGAAAACCCGTCTTCCCGCTGGGCGATCTGGTGGCGTTCCTGGGATATTTGTGGATGTTCTATCAGCCGCTGACGAGTTTGACGCAGCTCACCAACTGGTTGACGGGGTTCCTGACGGCGACGCAGCGCACGTTCGAAATCCTCGACACGCCGCAGCAGATCGCCGACTCGCCCAAGGCCGTCGCCGTGCCGGACATGAAGGGCCACATCGTTTTCGACAACGTGAACTTCGGCTACGACCGCCATCAGCCGGTGCTCAAGGGCGTGAGTTTCGAGATCAAGCCCGGCGAGCGCATCGGCGTGGTGGGCAAGAGCGGATCGGGCAAGACGACGATCATCAACCTGATCAACCGGTTTTACGACGTGGATGAAGGCCACATCACCATCGACGGCGTGGACATCCGCGAGATGAAGACGGCCGACCTTCGCCGCCAGGTGGGCGTGGTGCTCCAGGAACCGTTCCTGTTCCGCGGAACGATTTACGACAACCTGACCTACGGCCTGCGGGACGCGACGCCCGAACAGGTCATCTCCGCGGCCAAGGCGGCCAATTGCCACGACTTCATCGCCAAGCACCCGCTGGGGTACGACACGTACATCGGCGAACGCGGCAGCGGGCTCTCGGGCGGCGAGCGGCAGCGGATTTCCATTGCCCGCGCCCTGCTGTACGACCCCACCGTGCTCATTCTCGACGAGGCCACCTCTTCCGTCGACACCGAAAGCGAGAAGCTGATCCAGGACGCGCTCAAGACCATCACCGAAGGCCGGACGACCATCGCCATCGCGCACCGGCTGAGCACGCTCAAGAACAGCGACCGTATTTTCGTGGTGGACCACGGCAGAATCGTCGAGAACGGCACGCACCAGGAACTGCTGGACCTCAAGGGCATCTACCACAACCTGGTGATGATCCAGACCGAGCTGTCGGCCGAGCCGTCCGTGGACGCGCTCCAGTCGTTCGGCAAACCGGCGACGATTAACGTCAAGGCGGAGGAGAAGGCGAAAGATGAGAGTAAAAAATGAACCGTTTGTTAGAAGGAACCATTTCGTTGACTCGTTAATTCGTTGACTCGTTAACTCGTGAAGAGGCACCTTTTGTCGAGTTAACGAATTAACGTGTCAACGAGTTAACGAATCAACGAGTTAACCAACCATGACAGACACAAACGACGAACCAGCGCAGCAATACACGATCACGCCGACGTCCACGCGGTACTTGACGCCGGAGGAGACGAAGATTCATTTGGGCAATCGCGGCGCGTTGCATGTGACGGTGCGGGACGACCGCATTTACGGCGGCGTGTACGCGGTGTATTTGTTTCCCGTTCGGCAGACGGGGCGGTTCATTTCGCTGCGGCACACGGTGCCGGGCGAGAAGAACGAGGACATCGAAATCGGCATCATTCTCGACCTGAGCCAATGGCCCGCCGACGCCCAGACGCTCGTCCAGGACGCCCTCAAGCGGCACTACTTCATCCACGAAATCAAACGCATCCACCACGTCGGACTGAAGTTCGGGTTCATCGAACTGGACGTCGAAACCGACAAGGGCCACCGCGTCTTCCTCATGCACTGGCGAGGCGACTGCGCCGTCGACTACGGACGAAAAGGAAAAATCATCATCGACGTCGACCAGAACCGCTACCTCATCCCCGACATCAACAACCTCGACCCGCACGAGCGAAGCGAGTTCGAGAGATACATCTATTGGTAGTTCGTTAACAAGTTAACTAGTTAACTAGTTAACTTATTAACCTGTTAACCAAGGAGTCCTCATGAGTTTTCAAGACGGAATGTCCGCCCTCAACCTTCAGATGCCCCCCCGCGTGCCGCGGACCGAGTACTCCGTGGAAATGCACTACGACCTCGTCGCCGCCGTCACGGGCATGAACATCGACGAACAAACCCCCTGGCCGCAAAAACACGTCGCCTACCGCGCCCTGCACAAGGCGTGGCAGTTCGACCTGCTCTGGAACATCCTCATCTCCTCGGCCGAGTTCGGCACGCACCGCACCGACATGGGACACGCCGTCTATGCCGACAAGGGCGCCGACTACCGACCCGTCGGCAAAACCCTCTTCGACGACCCCGACAAGGTTCTCGCCTTCGACCCGGCCGACACCTTCGGAACCCCCGACCACGCCAATCTCGTCAAACGATTCAACGAACACTACGCCGCCGCCTGCAACGGCTGGCCGGACGAAGTGAACATGACCGGCATCTACATCACGCTCATCTCCGGGTTCATCGACCTGTTCGGATGGGACATGCTCCTGCTGTCCGCCGGCGTCGACCCCGTCGGGTTCGGCCGACTCGCCGACCGCTACGCGCGGTGGATGCAGCATTACTTCGACGCCCTCGCCGCCTCCGACGCCCCCGTCGTGATGATCCACGACGACATCGTATGGACGGCCGGGGCGTTCATCCACCCCGACTGGTACCGCCAATACGTCTTCCCCAACTACCGCCGCTACTTTCAGCCGCTGCGCGACGCGGGAAAAATCATCCTCTACACCTCCGACGGAAACTACACCGAATTCCTCGACGATATCGTCGCCGCCGGCGCCAGCGGACTGGTGTTCGAACCGCTCACCGACATGGCGTACTTCGCCAAAAAATATGGCAAAACGCACAGTTTCATCGGCAACGCCGACACGCGCATCCTGCTTCGCGGCACCAAACCGCAAATCCGCGCCGAGGTCGAACGCTGCATGGCCATCGGCAAAGGCTGCCCCGGCTTCTTCCTCGCCGTCGGCAACCACATCCCCCCCAACACCCCCGTCGAAAACGCGTTATACTACAACCAGTGCTACGAGGAATTATCCCGACGATGAACGACGACGCGGGGACGCGGAGAGAGATGTTGGTCGTTGAAAAACGTTTCGCAATGGCTTGCCTTTTTGCGCTGTAGGACATGAAAAACAAACAAACGTGTTCAGGAACAGTGGAAAATGACCAAAGAAGAATTCGTCGCATGTATAAAAAAGGACGTCTACGACTCCGCCATCGAAATCACTCGTTCACTGCTGGAAGAACCGCCGGGCCGATCCCCTTCCCCCGAATCGGTGAAACGTTCGCAATGGTTCAAGCGACTGCCGCCCGAAGACAAGGAGCAGATTCAGGGGATCATCCAGGAGGCCGCTCACGCCGCCGTGTTTGAGATGATGGTCGTTCTCGACGGAGTCGGTGGTAACATCAACCCGCCCGGCGAAAATGGAGGCGAACTTGAACTCTGGCACATTACGGACACCCAGTTGTCGCTGCTGAATTCTCCCGATGGAGAGGAATTGCACGACATCTTTAATGGATTGATGTCGCCTGAAGAAACCGATTGACCACGGAAAGCCTTGACGATGAATACGGCACTACGACCTTGGCAGAAACCGAAAATCCGGGCCTGCGTTTGTCATGGGTTCGGCGAATTACTGGATGTCCCCATGCGCGCCGCGGGTTTCGAGCGGCCTGTGAATTCCTTGACGTACCGCCGCGAAACGACAGAGGCCGTTCAGGAAATTACGGTGTCCCTCCATCGCCATCAAGACGACCTCTCCAATACGGTGGCCACCATGCTCACGAACTACACGGTTGTCATGGACGCGGTGAACCAGGCCATCGAAGCGATGACCGGCGGCGACCATGAACTCGGCGGGAATTTTGCGATTACCCTCAATGACTGGACCTTGCGGCTGTCGAATCCGAGAGTGGAAGAACCGGATTTCCGCATGGATATCGCTCAGCCCGATTCGGTGCCCGCCGCCGTGTCGATCCTGCGAGATTCCCTCGCCGCACAAACCATTCCCATCCTGGACAGGTTCAAAACGCCCGCGGACCTCTGCAAGGCCAAGCTCGAGGGCGATGATTGCGTCTTCTTCCTCGGCCCGGCGGACTATCTCCGAGTCGTTGCCGCGAATATGTTGTGCGGGCGGCATGACGAAGCACTGAAGGTGATGGATCGGTGGGTCGGCAAACGAACCGGCACACGAAAGAGATACAAACCCGTGTACGACTACTTAGCCGCCAGGAGAGAGGAGTCTCAATCCGGCTGACGGTGCATTCGCCACGTCCGACAGCGCAAAACGGCGAGCCGGTGAAAACGTCATTCGCACAACGCGCCCCACACGGCCGGTGCTTTCGCGCCGGTGGCGTAAGGACAATAAATCGGTGTTTTGTCGAGTCGCGCCGCCGCCAGCACGGCCATGCAGATGGCCTGTTTGACGCGGATGCCGATACCGAATTTTTCGCTGTTGATCGTGCTCGACGGCGACAGCAGCGTGCGAATTCGCGAGGCCAGGTGAATGTTTCGCGCGCCGCCGCCGGTCAAAATAATTTCGTGAGGCCGCTCGGTCAGCAGCTTCACGCCCTGCACCACCGAATGCGCCACCAGTTCCGTCGCCGTCGCGACAACGTCCTCCTCCCGCACGCGGTGCCGCTGGGCCATCGCGCGCAGCCTCGTGAGGTAGACGCCGCTCCACGGCCGCCGGTGCGTGACCTTCGGCGCGGGCAAGCGGAAGTACGGGTTGGCGAGCAGTTCGTTCAGCATCGACGCCGACGGTCTGCCGCGGTCGGCGAACGCGCCGTCCATATCGACAGGCCGGCCCATCAGCTCGTGCGTGAGGGCGTCCATGAGCATCGTTCCGGGGCCGACGTCGAAGGCAACCACCTCCAGCGGGTGGGCGTTGGTGCCGATCTGCGTGAGCGTGACCAGGCCGCCCAGGTGAATCAGCACGCGAGAGAGACGTTTGTCGCGGAAGAGCAGCCAGTCGGCCCAGGCGGAGACGGGTCCGCCACAGCCGCCCGCACCGGTGTCGGACTGGGCGAACTGCCCCGCCACCGCCGTGCCAAGCCGGGCGGCGGTGAACGACACGTCGCCCAACTCCGTCACGTACGCCAGGCTCGCGGGGTTCTTCGGGTCGCGGGGCTGGTGAAACACGACAGGCCCGCCCAGCCCCACCACGGCGATGTCGGCGGGCTTGGTGGTTTCGAGCGTCATCATCGCCTCGGCCGCGGCGATCAAGGCGGCCGTCACGTCGCGGTCCAGCGCCGACAACTGTGGCGCGGGCGTCTCACGTGGCGCGGGCGTCCCGCCCGCGTTGTGCGTTCCATTGGCCTGGTCGCTGGAGGCCGTCACGCCGGTTTCGCCATGTGACGCGGGCAAGATGCCCGCGGGACGCGCGGGCGGGACGCCCGCGTCACGTGGTGGGTCGTCCATGGCCTCGATCAGCCGGGCGCGCAACGCGTCGTCGAATGGATGATGCGATTCGTGCAGCGGGCGCACCTTCATCTTTTCGCCGCCGCCGGCAATGTGGACCATCGCCGCGTCCACACCGTCCGCCGCCTGACCGCAATACACACCAATGGCCAATCGCTCTTTCGCCATGTCGCCTTCCTGTCGTCAGTAGCGTTCCGCCGCTACCGCGCGCGGATGATCGCTCGCAACGTCGGCTGATCATCGACCATTTGCCACTGAATTTCAACAAATTCGCCCACGAGCGTGTTGCGAATCTGCGCCGCCAGGGCATCCCGGCCGTCCGCTTGCGGCAGCACAAACTCCACCGTCCACCGCCCGTCAAACGACCGCACCTCCACGCTCGATGCCGACGTCTGCATCACGTGCCCCAGAAACTCCCCGCCGTCCCCGTACGGCCACAATGCCTGCGGATCAAGCCCCCCGCGAAACGTTGGCGTATTCCGATGTCCCTCCTCCGCCCGCAACGCCACACCGCCCGCGACGATCACACCGATCACCACCGCCCCCGCCAGCCACCGCGAAAACCGTCGACTTCCCATGGCCTCGCCTCCCACGTTCATTGTATTCCAACCACGAAAATTCTCGAAAATCCATTCGACATATCTGCTATCGCAGGCTATACTTCAATGACGGCAAGCGAAATGCGATTTGCGGAAGTGAAGAAGATGCTGGAAGCCAAGGGCTACCGGCTGCATGACATACAGGGTTCGCATCATATTTTCGTCAAGCCCGGCACTCGTCGCTTGCCGATCCCGGTTCACCACGGGAAGGTGAAGCCGGCGTATGTCCGATTGATTCAGAAATTGGAGCCATCACAATGAAAACAAAACCGTTTGATCAGAGCATTCTGGCCGCCGCCGAGCGGATCGTCGACGACTATGATATCGTGCTGCGTCGTGAAGAGGGCGAGTGGGTCGGCCACGCGCTGGAATATCCCGAGACCATCGGCGTGGGAGAGACCGTGCAGCAGTGCATGGACGAAACGCGAAAATGCCTGATCATCGGCGTGGCCTCGATGCTGAGCGACGGCGAAACGCCGCCGGCCCCAGCCCGACAGAACATTCGCTCCGAGCAGGTGAATCTGCGGCTGACGCCGGAAGAGAAAGCCCTGCTCGAATCCCGAAGCCGGGCCAAAGGGTTCCGCGGTATCGCCGACTACCTGCGCACCACCGCGCTGGCGGAAAAATGAAGTTGCTAGCCTAACCGCCCGATGTGTGGTATGGTGATTGTGATGAGGTGGTCACGATGAATCCATTGCCGTTGCTTCCGATGCCTTTTGTGGACGGTTTGGCGTATGGTGTTGCTGCCGGCGGAATTGTGCTGGGAGCGGCCTTGGTCGCGTGGGGGCGGCTGCTCGGTCGGCCGGCGATGACGCTGGCGGTGGCGGCGATCGGTTATGTCTGCGGCGGACTCGTCACCGCCACCGTCGCCTCCACATGGGACGTCAACCTCCCCATGCTCATCGCGCCGATTGTGCTGGCCTTGGTCGGGCTGGCCGTGGGCTTTCTCCTGGAACGGGCCTGCTGGGGACTGCTCGCCGGAGGAATCGTCTCCGCCATCGTCCTGTCCGTCCTCCTGTTCATCCCCCCCGCAACCACAAATCAGCCCGCGCCGCCACCGCAGGCGGAGTTCGCACCGGCCGCCGAACTCGGAACCGGGGACTACCTTAACGAGGCCTGGCTGCACTTCTCCAAAACCTTCGAGTCGCACTGGAACAACGAAAGCGTCACCCTCGCCCTGGCCGGCGGAATTCCGCTGGTGCTGTGTCTGGTGCTGGGAATCGTCAGGCCTCGATTTGTCCGCATCCTGATGAGCTGCCTCGTCGGAGCGGCGGCCGTCGTGATCGGCGTGGTGTTGGCGCTGTCGCAATCGCACTTGTGCGGCGACGAGTTGTGGAAATGGTGCTGGCAACAGTGGTACGTGCCCGTCGCCGTGATGATCGTGGCCGCCCTGGCCGGCGTCATCATCCAGGAACGCACCTGCCTCAAACTCGACGCCCAGGAACGCAAACGCGAAGAAGCCGCCCGAGACTCCGCCCGGAAAGCCAAAGAAAAGGCGGACCGAATCGCCAATTGAGACGGTTAGGCTTTTCGGCTGTTAGACGGTTAGGC
>Ga0123353_10007483_pt1 | contig 14770 bp, 8 predicted proteins | sample TergutLab28metaG_3_FD_92763 | JGI IMG/M metagenome (GOLD analysis project Ga0123353, IMG submission 92763) | Labiotermes labralis P3 segment gut microbial communities from Petit-Saut dam, French Guiana - Lab288 P3 | ecosystem: Host-associated > Arthropoda: Insects > Digestive system > Gut ... | reverse complement strand
GAAGGTACTTGAAGATCAGACCGCGAGTGACGACGTGAAGAAGGTATTTGAAGATCAGACCCCGAGTGACGACGTGAAGAAGGCACTTGAAGATCAGACTGCGAGTGATGTGTGGAGGAAGGTACTTGAAGATCAGACCGCGAGTGATGTGTGGACAAAGGTACTTGAAGATAAGGCCGCGAGTGAAGACGTGAAGAAGTTATTTGAAGATCAGACCGCGAGTGAGGACTTGAAAAAGAAGGTACTTGAAGATCAGACCGCGAGTGACGACGTGAAGAAGGTACTTGAAAATCAGACCGCGAGTGAGGACGTGAAAAAGAAGGTACTTGATGATCAGACCGCGAGTGATGTGTGGAGGAAGGTACTTGAAGATCAGACCGCGAGTGACGACGTGAAGAAGAAGGCACTTGAAGATCAGACCACGAGTGAAGACGCGAAGAAGAAGGTACTTGAAGATCAGACCGCGAGTGAGGACGTGAAGAAGATGGTACTTGAAGATCAGACCGCGAGTGATGTGTGGAGGAAGGTACTTCAAGATCAGACCGCGAGTGATGTGTGGAGGAAGGTACTTGAAGATCAGACTGCGAGTGATATGTGGAGGAAGGTACTTGAAGATCAGACCGCGAGTGACGACGTGAAGAAGAAGGTACTTGAAGATGTGAAAAAGCCGAAAGTAAACGAAAATTTCCCAAAGATGCTGGAGGGAATTAAAAATTTGGGCAGTATCCTGCACTCAGTACGTCGCGTGCAGAGACATTTGTTTTAAGCTGAGTGGTAACTACATGTACCGAGCATTCAACATTTTTGCATTTAGACCACACACTGTATTTGTGTGGTATGCATAACTCTCGCAATTAAGAACCGCTGTTTTCCCAAACAGCACAAATCTTTAGTCTTTGTAACAAATACGAAATGAGGTACGCAAAGCAGAGCTGAATTTTTAAACACTGTACCAATGCACTTCACTTCAATAACAATGTAACCGGAAACCAAAAACATAAAAAGACATAAAACCTCAATCTCGCATTCAGCTTATGATACTTACTGCTCGCGGAGGGGACGGGGTCCGTTTACTTCAGATCTACCCACAAAACTCTGTACGCATTTCTCTTTTCCCCCATTCATACAATATTGCCCGTAAATCCCAACCTCCTTGACATCAACAAAATTATATCCAGTAATAAGTACAAATTATGAAGCTCATCTCTGTGCTATTTTTCCAGTCTCCCGCTATTCCAAAACCCTCAGGCCCCAATAAATTCCTCAACACCCTATTCTCACACAACCTCACTGCACACTACATTACAAAACAGTTTCACACATACATATAAAGTAACAGTTACATTACACTTCCGTATATTTTAATGTTTATGTTCTTCATAGGCACACAAAATACTCCAAACTACATGGAACTGGGCTGATTTATTCATTAAGCTCACATTTGATCAAAATGCTACAATGTGTCTTTTAACATTCTTATCACAGTCCAACATATAAACCGTCAAAACTAAACCATAGTTATATCATCCTTTGTATTCAACTCATGATTAAGTGACATAATAAATCACTTTGCTCAACATCCACCTTCACTCACTTTTGGCACTGTATTTTGCTGCATTTACATACATCTATATCATGTCAACAGTTCCACTATGAAGATACACCCACGTGGGATGTGACACTGTATAGTCTGGTAGCCAATTAACAAAGATTTGTAAGAGCACAAGGGCTCCATCTTCAATACAAAGGAAAAAAAGGCAGCAGGTTCCTCTGATATATTATTAACTATTTGCTCGCCTACATGGTGTCAGGCCCCACAATTGGTTAATCTTCAAACACAATGTAGTTGACGATCCATAGACTGTTTGGTATCGGCATTGACAGAACGTGTATTTGTGGATTACTTCCACAATATCCCTGTGACTTTGCATGACAAACATACAAAAGAATCTTAACAAACTTCGAGAACAGTGTGGGCTAAATGAGACAAAATGAGTGACAGTGTTTCTTCATACTCTATTGTCACTGTCAGCAAAAATATACGCACAGTAGCATGTAACCAACCGTTGCAGTCCTACTCATCACATTACTATAGCTGCTGTTTATCACAAACAGCATTCTGTGCTTGCACTCCTCCTCTCTCTAGTGGTATCAGCCTAGTCTTGCTGACCTAACACTAAGGATATTATGAAAATAATTCTATCATAACTGAATACTTTACAGTAGTTGACAAAGCAACCGGTAATTTCCGGGTTAAGTTCACGCTGTTCCAGCTACGCTTTACACACACCGAATATAAGATATATTTCCCTCGATCACACAGGCAGTAATGCAATAGTAATTAAACACATTAATCTAAACAACTCTCAGCAGTTTTCTTCCCTTCAACCATTAATATACACAAATTGTCCCCACATGTATACAGTCACAAGAAGAGCAAAGCACAAATCTCAGGCATCAGGCTGCCTGGGCCACTATCATTTGTACTATCGCACACAATATCTGTAGTTCTTGAGTATGAAACTTGCTTTGTGTCAACGGTCTGGTGCCTTAGAATTTTTGTGGATGGTCCTAGATATTCTAAAATTTTTACCCCCCTGATTAAGTACTGTAACAGTAAGACAATCTGCATGTTTTACCAGTGTCACTCACAATAACCCTCCAGGGGGTTGTCATTCTAGCATGCAGCTTAAATATGAAACAACAAAGTATAACATAATCAGCCATAAAGTGCAAACATTCATACGAATGAAGCAGTAACTGTCCCATCTTATTTGCTACATGAAAGCATCATGCATTTAAACAACTTAAGGCCTGACATTATAAACGGTAAAAACTATTATGGATAATGTATTTATTATGCAGAAAGCATATCAGAAATTGTAAGAGTTTCACACTAGTTGATTTGAGATTCTCCAAAACATGTAGTTGCAATGGAATGTTACTGACAGAAACAAAAACGATTGTTCAGTGTGTCAGTAACATTGACTGGCAATTCTCTCAAACTTCTGCATCCCACCGATCATTTTGTGAAATAAAGGATAACTCAAATACAGTAAAAACAGCGCGTATGTTTCGTCTACAGACGAATTTATAAATTATTACTGTATTTACCTGAATGTAAGGGGACCCACTTCAAAATTTATACTTGTCATGGAAACAGGTATATAGAAAATATTAAACTGTATGAGCAATTCTAACCTAAACCATCTCTCAGAACAACTCTGAAGCAATTCACGTAAGTATGGTACATTAATCATTAACTGATTTCTTATTTTTGAATCCCACTAACCATTCAGCCAACCGGAACATGCCACTGGTTTAAACACACCACCTTGCATGACACATGGTACATGCAGTTCGAAGTATGTCTGAACGCTTAGCTGCATCAAACGCGCAACACAGCCGGCCAGCAACACAACCACAGCTACTTTCAATGCAACATTCTCCTGAACAGCCTATATGTGTGCTTTCACCATTTAAAGCAAAGTGAAACCGTACGAACCATATTCCATGAAATTCGCACACTCTGCCTTTTGCTCAAATAGTCTCTTTCATACAATGCTCCTACAAGAAACAATTATTTCTCAAAACAGACTCAATCAAATGACCAGTGTAATGCATATACATCATTTTTCTTTCGTATGCACTGAATTTTTAAATCAGACTGCACTTAATTTCAGGCATCATAAAATTAAAAGGCAGGGATACAGCGTCCAAATCAATGAACATAACATAAATTAGACTTTTGACTTACTTTATAACAAGTAAAATAATCCAAGGAAACAAAACTGACATAAATGAATTCAAAATCTGAAGATAAGCTGACATATTCATGAAATAAGTAAAAAAATTAGCACAACAAGCTGCAGTACTTCAATACAAAGATGTCAAACAGAATATTTTAAAACAGAACAAGAACAGCACACAGCATTCTATTTCATAAACTACACACTTACAGAAATCCAAACCTCCAATCCTGTAAAATACAGGTTTCAAAAGTGATGAAATTCAACAGGCAACTGACCTCATGTCAAAAATTTTAAACAATGATTATAATGGCTAAATAATTCATTAACCGCACCGTGTATGTTCTAAATGAAAACCACCTGTAACTCATTACACAACTAACGGTCATTTTTAAAATGCAATTTTCTGTACAACTACCGATTATAATGACAAAGTGCTTCATTAAATGTACCGTGCATGTACAAAATGAAAAACCAATTACAAATTATTCCACAACAGACAGTCAAATTTAAAATGCAATTTTTCTATACCACTATTCTTAAGTGCATCTCATCAGCCAGTCACTATCTTGCATGCAGTGTTAGACCGCCAAAAAAAAAAATTAAAAATCACACTTTAACTGATGAAAATGTGGCCTGGTTTGATACCACAAGTTACACTTCAAATTTCACACACCTCTGATCTAAATGGCTGCACATTAATTGGTAATATTAATGGGACTAACCACATGTAAACATCAAAGCAGGTGGTCGGTGAAGCTGCAAACTGTTGAATCTCCGCTGTCATACGTGGTTTTGAGGCACAGGAACTAAGAAAAAGGTGTCCTGCTGTTTGCAGAAATAACGGACTATATAAACAAAGGCAGGCAGGGGGGTAAAATTTGGGCCACAAACGACAGGGGGCATCAATGCTCTAATCTTGCCTGTGCATAGGAGTAAAGGCTGCAGTCCTCTGAGTGAGAGCTCAGGCTCTTATACAATTTAGGGAGATTCTGACAGATATAAATATTCAATTGTATAAAATAAATAACCATCAAAATTTATATCTAAGTTGGTACAAATGTAATTTCTCAGGCTGTCATCAAGAGATGCGATTTGTTCAATACAGTGTCTGCAGAAGCAACTCTAAAAATTATAAATCAAAGACAACATTAAAGATGTTTCAGAGTTTGTGCAACACTCATGGAAGGCATGGAGGTATTGATCCATTAATTCTTAACCTTAGTATCAGAAAAACAAGAGCCACCACACTCATGATATATGAGTCAAGATGAACCCAAACAGCCAATGGAGAAGAGCTGCCTAGTCTCAAGACACTTGCTGCATTCAACGGACTACAACTGCTCCCAAAACTGACAGAAGTGTCCAAGTGTTTATCAAAATGATTAAGCTTTCTACTGAACATCGCAGTCAGTGTGAAATCTCTCTCCAAGAATTATGATATCACAATCTTCTGAAGCCTCCCACCAACAAGCCTTTCAAAATGTGAGCCATCCCAGTAGCACTTCCCACAATCTTCACATATGTAGAATATCTCTACTTGGTTTAAAACTCCTTTTGGAACAGCGTCTACATTAACTATAACTCCTTTCCTAGTCTGACAAAGTTCCATAATCACCCCACTTTCAATATTTCGATACCGCACCATACAAGGGGGTGCCGTCCCCTCTTCTGAGTACCCATCACTTTCACTTGAGAACCCTTCTGCTTCTTCCCATCCAAATTCTTCACTTTTGGCGTGCATCTGGGCAATACGTTGGGAAACATCAGCTAATTGATGCATTACTTCACGAGATACCACAACAAAATCACCACCATTGCACATCTGTAATAAGATAATCATTTGGAAAATCATTATTAAAAAGAACATATCTATGTAAGTAATGGGTAACAGGCTGCAAATGTTGTTTGAATGATTTATGTAACACATCAGGCTAGATAGAATTAAAAAATTAACGCTGTAGGGGTCTATCAGAGATCAAAATTTATTGACAACATTTAGTTACTACAAGTAAAAGGTCTGGCATGTGTCAGTGAACCTGACAATAGTGTCAAGTGCTGTCAAGGTCACACTTGCAACAAATCTGTACAAGTACAAGTGTAGCAACAGCAATTTATACTGTATGACTCTATGGAATTCTTCACTATGAACTTACCTGACACCTGCTGAAAACATTTTGCCTGGTCACAAATATGTTGAAGTATCTGAGCACTTCTTCCAGTTGATCCTCCAGTATGTCTGACACCACAGGGTAGCAGTGTCCTGGGGGTACATGCTGATACAGCTAGACAACACATATTTACATTCACTGTACAACAGTAATTTTCTCCTCAGCATACAACTAGGAAATTTCACTGCAAATTAGCCAACGATTCTGAAACTAATACTTAACACTGTCTAGCACATATTTATTTGGAAAGTAAAAGAAATGTGATTACTATGCAGGCCTGGACATGCCCTGAGTGTTCCAGGATGTTGAGGCTCCCAGATTTCAAGACAGTTGGCATATGAACGTGGTAAGGTTGTCAACCCTATGCACCAGAATCTTTTACCACCCAGGAAATACCCCTGGTACTCATTTCTGTTACAGGATGAGTCGACCCCAGGGCCATAGTGAGGCCAAAGGATTATATCAAAGGAACATCACAGTGACACCATGAGGAATCAAACCCGCAACCATCCGACTTGTAGCACAGTGCCTCAACCAACTGTGCCACCACATCCCCCTTATTTGGAAAGTACATCTGCCATTTCTTTAAAAATACAAAAATTCATAAAAATTAAGCTTGGAGAGTGGCAAACAACCAACTGTGCAGAATGAGGAGGATGAAGGAGAAGAAAAATTATAAAAGGACAAACAAATAGGACAGGAAATAATAGGTGAGAAGAGGGGGGAAGAGATAAAGGTATGAACAAACTGAAGTAAAGGGGGGGGGGGGAGGAGGATGAGGCATACAGATACACAGTAAGATACTTTCCTCCTGTCAATTAAACTTGTACATGCACCAAAGTGTCACAGCCAAATTACAATGTACTGAAATTCTTAACAATTGTGTATTGTTGCAGTGCCACATTTATGATGACATTTAAAACTAAAATTATACTTTATTTAATCAGTAACCAATAGCAAAGGAGGTAAATTTCTGTTGAGTTTTCAATGGTAGTAATTAAATAACAACAAAAGTATAATTGGGTAAATTACCTTACTTATCCAAATATAAGATCACAATCTCTTCCTAGTTCATCACCTGAAAAGTAGGCCCTTACGTCATGTACAATGTCAAACAGGTTCCTTATACATATTTATTTCCCTAAAAACTGAAGATACTGAAGAAAGGCCATCTTATGTTTGGGTGAATAAGGTAACTGCATTCGCACACAGGGTCATTCTGTTGCAACACAGCTCAACTCTGCAAACCATGACCTCACCACCAGCATCATCAGACACAAAACCTACAATCTTGATACTGTTGTCTCTTACCAAATTATATACATGTCCACGTGTGATGATCATTCTGTTCTGTTGGTTAGCAATCCTCACACACACATCATGACTGTCTTCACTATCAAGAACGACAGTATCAACCCCACACTTGCGCAGCATCTTCCCCAAACCACACACCATATTATCACACACTACTCTGAACTGGCTTGCAGCGGTTGGTTTCGTGTGGGGTGATGGTACCACTTCTATTGTTGGGTTCTAAAATAGGTACATTTTCTTTCTGTTAGCAGATGACAAACATGAGGTATGTGGTTGTCACAGACATAACAATGATAATGATGAAAGCCTACACTTCTGATGACAGAGTGTTACTAGACATGAATATAATCTTGAATAATGTCCATTTTGAGGATTCAGGTCTTCTGGGATAAAACCCTCAGTTGTTTGTTAATTGGATTCTGGTGTTTTAAAGGCACTTATACACAACATTCGTCAAAAACACTGGGAACCACTCACCCAGTGACATAGTAACACACCTCCTAAGTCCTGAATCTCCGGCAAGACAACACTGTGGAAGCCTCAAATCTCACATTGTCCATTCTCTTGCGCTTTGCCAAAAACAATGTTCTGGAAATTCAATTTGTTTCTGTCATGGTTTATAAAGGTTCCTTTTCAGGGGACATTTAGAAAGATCTATTTTCAGTCTCTGTGTCTAGAGATGTGACATAATTTTATATAAGGTATGAATATTTCAGAGCAATCATCTGGCCTGCACCCTCAAGAAGGCAGAAGGTTCCTACGAAAGTCAGTATCTGTCTACCACTCCAAAATGGTATCACATCCCAATCAGTAATTATTCATCAGTTCAAGAAATTCCAAGTTATAGAACTGTTTAAATTATGTCCTAGGCCTACATATTTTTGACCCACAGTGCTGCAAAGTAGCCTGCATGTCGGAGGTTCCCCTACCCCTACCCCTCCCTCTCCTGTCTACTTATCACTTCATAGCCTCCCACTACTCCAGCATTAGTTCACTCTGACAAGATCTGTGACTAAGCTTGCTTTCAAAATTCCATTTCAGTAAGGTGAAGAAACCTGTCAGTGCCCCTGTGATGGGTGTGTAACAGTACATACTGGTTTGTTTAATTCTGACACCTCCATACACTATGCAGGCTTTTCTCTGCATTCTTTGCTTAACGCTTCAATTATACTGGGATTTAAATTCCAACTACTGCCCAGGACAAAGGGCTTTTAAATTTACATCACCCTTAAATGCATTAATGACCTTACAGTATAATGAGGCTAAGAGCATGTTTAGAATGAAAGGTCTCTACAGTATGCCAAAGCCAACACTGAAGAGTTACAATGGCAATGAAGCAGGTAGCTAGAAGCAGACTGTGATATGTACACAACCAATCACAGACTATGCAAACCATTTTAAATTTACTTTCTTCATTTTACATTTCAATACATTATCAGTTTGTTATAAACAAAAAGGGTGGTAGCAATTATATTCTAGACTTAACAGGGGTGAACATTAAATGAACTTCAGACTAGATCTAACCCACCAGCAGTACTGCACCTTGAATGAAGGACATTACTTTACTAAATGGGACCTTATGATGGTGCTTGGCCTCATGAGGTGAGCTCACAGCTAACAAAGTTTCACACAGTATTGTTTACCTCTCGTTTTAATTGTTTCTTGGAATGTTTTGTTGTCTTCCGTGGAGACTTCACATTAGTCATGATTTCACTGCAGATCTCATTGAAAGGAATGTTTTGTTTGACTGCGCACTGTGAAAGTACTTCATACACTTCCAATAAACAATATGCATCTAAAGCTGAAACAAGTAGCAAATGTACAGATTAATATTGTATGTATACACAATATAACCATGTTGATTCCATCTGGTCATTATTCTCAATATTTCATGGGCAGACACAGAGTTAAGCGATTTGTGTGGCATAAAAAATACATCTAGTACATATAAACACGTAATTTCTAATATCTTTATGCACGTATGTACCGTGTACTTTGTAGAATTTTCTTACATTTGTCCAACAAATGCACAACTGTGTATTTGTTGGACAATTATAATAAAATGAATTTTTTATCTTTATTGTTGTTCTTGTTGTTTTTTATGTTTCCTGGTTCACATCACACACCTAAAACAGAAAACCCACACTCTCACCAATAAATGTGGTGGCCACAGACATTAATGTGGTTTACATGCAAGTACTGTGGCAAGCTTCAGGATGCAAATTCACTCTAATTCCCAGTCTTAATTTATAATTTTATGTTTGTTTTTGGTGCAACAGCCCCCAGTGGGCTAGGGCCTCCTCATTCATGAGGTTTCTAGATCACACATGATGACGCACCACAGTCAGTAGGACTCCTCTGGATGAGTGATCAGCTCGTCGCAGAGACCTCAACCTGACAACACACACAAAACACTCACAAAGACAAACGTCCATGCCCCCAGTGGGATTTGAACCCACAATCTTAGCAGGTGAGTGGCTGCAGACCTACGCCTTAGAACGTGCGGCAACTGAAACGGGCGTTTGTAATTTTATGTGTAATGCTTTATTTCTTGACTTCACTGTCAGTCCTTCAGTGTGCTAACCATCACACTCTGGCAACTGCATATGTGGTGAAGGACAAGAGCTTCTTGTGCTCTACTTAAAAAACCTTACCTGCATACAATTTCTGACTCTCTCGTAGAGGTCTCCTTTCCCAGTTCGAGAACTGGTCAGACTTGTCCAGATGCTGTCCGAGGCAAAGATGAACCAGACATGTCAAGCTCTCGCCTGACAAACCGTCTTGATCTGTTTAGACAAAGTGTGACCATGATAAAAGCCTTTTGTTCCAAACCTCAAACTCATTACTATGCATTTCACATTTTCTGGACCATACATCGTGATATACTTGCTTACTAAAGACAAACAAGATGCACTCTTATTTCTTAATTTATTCGAACAATCTATCCTCTACATATTTCAAACAGATTAACTAATCATCATAAGGAGGTAGTTACTGTGTGTGCAGCATATGGCATTTACCATGCATCTGTGTCGACTAGCTGCTAACAACACAATCAGAGTGGAATTCCATTGTTCAAATAAATTAAGAAAGAAAAGTGCATCTTGTTGGTCTTTATTAAGCAAGTCATTACTATGCCTTTCAAACACAAAGTGCCACCTGTCTTAACTTAAAATTCAACATTTTCTTCATGCAGAGCAGTTATGTGTTTCACACAATTCTCACAATAACCACACACTATTTCACTAGCAGCATTAGCTACAGTCTAGTTGGTACAGTACTTGATCCCTGGGCTGGGAGACTGAAGCATCATGGTTCAATTCCCAACAGAGGCAAAGATATTTTTCTCTTCTCCAAAGCATTCCACACTGGCTTTGTGGCCCACGCAGCCCACTGCATATTGGGGGGTAACAGGATCTCCTCTCCCAGGGATAAAGCAGCCAGGGCATGAAGCTGGCCACTCACCCCCATCTAATGCTGCAGTTAAGAATGCATGGAACTACAACTCCATGGCACACACAGGGACAACTCTGCTCTTACCATCATTAACTGGCTCGCCTCTGTAATGGAGACTGACCATTTACTGCGAGGCAGGAACTGGGCCTTCAGTATTTAGTTAAATTCAAGATTCACAGGCAGTAATGTACAGCAAAATAATGCAGTTCAGTGCACAAACCCACAAAACATGAAATCTAGGACGCTCACTGAGGTCAGTGTCAAGAACGTGGTGTCACTGCGTAATTTGATAGGTAGGTAGGTAGGTAGGTAGGTACCAGTAATTTGGAAAAACCTGTTGCCTTCATATGCAGAGTATAATAAGGAGGTTAAGTGGTTACTCCAACACCTTAATACCTATCTAACAAACCACAGTGTCGCACCCCAGACAAATGTAATATTGGGGCCTGACAAGATCAGTTTGGCAGATGTACACTGCCACATCAGCAGTACACACACTGTGACCTCAGAGCCACATCACTTTCCTTCAGCTGCTTCAATGTATGTAGTGAGGCTAAGACAAACTATATACATTAACAACTTCTATGCACTGCACTAGCAGCAATTCTAGCAACACACAATTCACCTTATACTACAGGGTGGGGCAAAATAACCTCCCTAAATTTTAAGGTGAATAAAAAAAAAACTATTCGAGATACAAAAATTTTATTTTTGGATTCTGAAACTACAACATGGAAGTTTTAAATCACATAGTCCTAAAAAGAATATTTTGCAAGTGGTGGCCATCGTTTGCGTGCAGAGCGCCTGGGAGACTGCAAAACGGACCGTCTGACAGCCTCGATGTTCTCTGGTGTTCGAGAGGTCCGTGGTCGTCTTCATCTTTTTTCAGACACACTTCCCGTTTCCCTGAAGTTCTCAACCCACAACAGAATGGATTTTCGGTCCAGTACTCAGTCCCAAGGGGGGATTTGGTAGCGAGTATGGAACGCACGCTGCACCGCTACGGTAGAGTGACTTTGCAAAAAGTAGGTTTCGACAGCAAATGAGCACTGCTCATTGGACCACACCATCTTTACAACTGCGGAGTGTTGTAACGGGAACTTCCCAACTACCTGCACCTTTCGAGCCCAACCCCACCCTTCTACAGCCTCCCCTCCCTTCACAATGCCCTACTGAAAGTAAGGAGGGTATTTTTCCCCACCCTGTACAAACAGTGTATTACTTAATAATAATGCCGATTGCTAAGATTACATATTGCTGGTGGCAGATGGACGAAAGAGTATGACAAATTGGTCGAACGATAATGATGGGGATTTAACAAATTTCTGTCGCATCACCATATTTTGAATTTTTAAAAAATGTTATAGTTTTTGATTTAACATAATATATTGTGATTGTTGCATTCCATGTAGTTTGGCAGGTTGGTATCAATGATGCAGAGGAATCTTGCCTATACCTTCAAGGCAGAAGGTGAAGGAAAAAAACTGCTCCTAAATGTTGGTGGTACTGTCACACCATACTGTGTCACATCACATCACATCAGAAGCCTGTTACTCACCTGTGTAAGGAAACACAATTTGATGTTTCTGGACCAGCTTCCTCCACAGTACAGCAAGATCAATATAGCCGGCCCCACGGAGTGTCACTTCTCCCAAGTGCGGCAGAGAACTCTTCATCATTCTCATGTCAGCGATGAGACTAAAGCCTGCAATCGTTAATCTCTGACAACTATTTCCAGGAAACAGAATTTAAAGTAAGATGACAGGAATAACTAATCATAGTCAGAAAATTTGTGCATCACAGTCAAGTGAGCAGCATTCCTGCTTCATATATTCAGATGGTCTCTGGTTCAAATATCAACACACAGCTACAATAACCGTGACACTACATGGTTTTTGACATACTCAGGTAAAGACCAGATCACAGCATCAAATTTGAATGTTTTCTTCCATATTCCTTCAATTGCATTATTTACTGATCATTCAACCAACTCTATACAGTGTCAAAAACTATATGTATACCAATACCCCATTGGTATGTCAGTCACAAAGATCTACAATCAGTTTAATCAACTCCCAACTGACGGATATTGTCAATATTTCATACTTCGGATTTGCAATAAAATTTGGCAATGTATCTAACTTTTGGTTAATATGGGACACAAATAACACTGCACATGAAGAGTAAAGTAAATATATGACATAGTGAATGCATCAAAAGTCTTATGTTCTGCACACACTTCCATACTTCTTGACAACTCATTAAACCAAAACACATACACTGATATAATTACATTTCACTGCATTCCTCTTTATAACACAAATAATTAAACAAAGCAAATGATTTCAATTAAATATAAAAATAATTGATTAATTAAATAGAAATATTTACCCAACTTGATGATATTTTCATTGGCAAATAAAGTACATCCTAGCTCATTCCACAGTTCTGGACATTTCAAGCCTAGGCTACAAACATCCAGAATATAGACTTGTTCTCTAGATGCAATTTGTATCAAGGCCAACTCATTTTTCTTAGTACCGAAGAAAGGTTTCCACTCCGAATCAATACCCACCATAGACACATTCTGGAATTGAAAACATCATCTTAATCTAAACTGCATGGACACACAACACAGTTTTGAACTTAAACTTCTGTATAGGATGATAACAAAGCAATTACCCATATCTCAAAGAGGCAGTAATCTAAGAACCAGAGGAAGTGAGAGTCAGATAAATTCAAGATTGGAATTTCTTCCAATCAGGGCTGTTCAGTTCCCTCATTATGGATACACATTATGCTTAAATGCTGCCCATGAACTATGTAACATACATACAGTGTGATCGTTTTGGCATCACACAATTTCACTAACACACACAATTAACCCTTTAAAGACTAGCATCCACTATAGTAGACTTGCCTTGTAATGCCAGAAATGCCAATGTCTACTATAGTAGAACTCTGTTTGGCAACGCTGACAGCCCTCTCTTTCCATCCGACTGCACCAATGTCTCAACACTGAATCACTCATGAAAGCAGTCCTGATTCATATCTGCGTGTAAGCACTTAGTCAGCTACCAAAGAAAACCTAATTAGCCATGAATGCATAAGTGTCATAAGTCTTGAAAGCATACTGTGCAGTTAGTTCCGTCTTGCATTCAGTTAGTGGACTGGTATGTTTTGGTAAAACTTCTGGGTATTCTACTAACAGGCAACTGAGTAACGGTTCTTAGGTTGGGAAAGGGAACATTATACCTGATCTATGCATTATACTACCAAGCACCTTGCCGAATTTCGACTTCATTCAGTAGAGATTTTGCTGTTTGTGGGTTAGCTGTACTGAAGTTTTTGTTGGCAATGCAACGTAGTGATGTTTCATGTGTGAAAAGGGATCGTGTTCTGTCTTGAAATGAAATACGAGAAATTGTAATGGATTCGGACAGTGACGAGGATAAATATCACACAAAACAAGAGTCGGAGAACAAAGAGGAGCCATGCCCACCTTCGCGATGGTCTTCCTTGTCACAGCCTCCAAGTCCAGACTATTCCGCCAGCAGCTCTGAAGATGAGGACGATGTTGATAATGTGGCAGGTCAACAGCGACAAACCTCTCAGTGGACACTGCCCCCTAAACCCTGAAGGCATTTAGTTCACAACTTTATTGGGGCCCCCAACGGGAAAAGTAGTGAAGCTGCACACATAACCCCAGCGTCCATTCCACTTAGCGTCCTGCTGTTGTACTTCGCTGAAATTATTACATTGCTGGTTGTGGAGACGAATCGCTACTACCACCAGTTCTTAGACAGTTTTGAAGACGGACCTTCTCCCCAACATGACGTGACAGAAGCAGAAATGTTTTCGTTTTTGGCTCTGACATTACAGATGGGACATACAGTTCAAGACAGACTGGATGACTACTGGACGAAAATGGAACAGCTTCACATTCCATTCTATGGACAAACGTTGGCACGTGCTAGGTATTGTCACATACTATGCTTTCTACATTTCACGGACAATAATAGGAATGGAGTTGACAGGACAGATGACAGACTGTGGAAAATACGAGACTTGTTTGAAATT
>Ga0123353_10007482_pt1 | contig 14770 bp, 6 predicted proteins | sample TergutLab28metaG_3_FD_92763 | JGI IMG/M metagenome (GOLD analysis project Ga0123353, IMG submission 92763) | Labiotermes labralis P3 segment gut microbial communities from Petit-Saut dam, French Guiana - Lab288 P3 | ecosystem: Host-associated > Arthropoda: Insects > Digestive system > Gut ... | reverse complement strand
AGGGATTTAGTCAATGAAAAATCCGATTAGACCACCGGGAATCGAACACGCGACCTTCCTGCTTGCAGCACATTGCCTCGACCAAGTGTGCCAATGCGCACTCCTACCTTGAGAAATACGTGTAAAATATTATTGTATTTAAAATGCAAATCGCGGTCGACGACAGTTCATTCACATGCGGCAGTACATCACTGTGGTGTACCACGTCTTGTCGTCCAAACGGACTGCTGTCAACGTGCATGTCGCAGGCGAGTAGCCTATACTTCGGGCGACTGTACGTCAATGTCCCAGACCTGCGTGCTCGTGCAAGACACTACACCAACGTACACTGACGAAGCGGCAGTCGGCCCTACTTCAGTCGTCAGCGTTTGCCAGACATTACACTAATATATCTATCACTGCTCATTATTAACCGTTTAAACACTAAGTGAAAGAACCTTCTAACCAATGTTCCCCGCGCGTTGCCTTCTGGAAGGTTACCAGGTTTCGCCTGTTCGTTCTTCTGCCAGGAGTAGTTTTTAAGATGAATACGATTATGGGGTATTGGTGGAATGATACTGATGTCTTGAGTAAGATCAGACTTAAAGATTAATTAAAATGTGAAATAAATGTTTTATCCAATGCTCTCAGTAACCTGAATTGCAGTTGTTTCAGCTCGTACCGCGCAGTGAACACACTCAAAACCCAGCTAGTTAATGCTCTATTTGTTCTGAGATCCACACAAAACACATGAATACAATGGGTGGGCAGAACGTAGAAATTCTGGATCTAGGCTTTAAGGCGATAAGAAGGCTCTATGACGGACAACACTGCAGTCCGCTACGTTGGTAAAGTCCAGTAGAAATGTGACGGCACACGGTGACGCACGGGCGGGGAAGTGAAGGGGAAACTGGCGAATGGAGTGGGTAGCCAGTATCCTTCACACTACCTCGGAACTTGGTGTATCCAGTGTTACTACAGCTGAATCGCACACCTCGGCTGCCAGTAGTCGAGTGAACTGACGCCCCCGCGGATTTACATGGACTCGTCCGTTTCGCAGAAAGCCGAAATCTGATTTCTGCGCGTGTGCCATCACATTTCAAACGCAGTCTACAGGTGATGTGCCAACCAAACATCTATAAACAAGAGCCATCTATGATGGATTGTCGGAACTTAGCGTAGTGTCATGTCGGCAGCTTGCCGGTCTATCACGGCGCTAGCCCACGCTGTCCCTGTTGTGGTGTTCGTTCAATAGTCACTTTTACATATTCTCCCAGCTACGTCGGTTTCCCCTTCAAGTTTCTGAACTATTCAACGGCTACCCGTACATTCTACATGTCCCTACAAGTTATGAAGCTCATAGTTATAAAGTTTCCTGCACCCACCTGTTCGGCTGACTCCCGTAATTTATAGCATTCTTCCTGACTTAATCCATATTTTTAACTAGTCTAAGTTTTGGTGAGTATCCCAAGCATTTGGCATCCTCAATAGAATTCATGCCACTTCTGAACTCTGAAAATAGTGTTCACACCCTTGTCTGCTCACCACAAGCTACTTTCAACATTTCGTTAGTTTCATTATCATTTTACCCCAGTTTAAAGCATATGACGCGGGCGCGCTGTTACTTCATGTCTTCATTTTCTAAGCATGCCAAAGTTGCAATTGGAAAAGCACACACTTCTACTTCACAAGACAGAACTCAAAAATCACATGTGCTTGAGCCTTACGTCAAGCAGGCAATTACTCAGCAGCAGAAGTGTCATCTGGCGGTAAGTCTGGAAACTATGTGATCGCACCACAGACTGACAACAAAACACTGGGTAATAAAATAATTATAACACACTTACCATATGAATGCACACAATAGACAAAAACTGTATAAATACATAATCACACACTCCTGTCTGCCAAAGAAAAAAAAAATTCTTCAGTAATTTGGACATAAATTTCAGGCATGTTCTATACTGTAAATTTCTGTTTCACTAACACATGATTTTGAAATCATAATGCTGAAAATGTGCTTGTACAAAGGGGCAGGCATAGAAAATTTCAGTGCGCACCCAGTGGCATAACATGAATATTTTGTGTATGTCCTTTACGTATTTAAACATTTCAGCATAGCACTGAGATATTATTTGTGAAATGGTATTTGAGATAATTCTCCACAGTTTTTACAAAATGGCTGCCTCTCACCTAAATGATGCAAAGCAACATTTGCCAGATAACCTCGTATACAGTCGATCTTAGTAACTTTAGTCCTACATTATTTTATGCTCCCCGAGGATGATCCCATAGTGGGATTGAAACATGTAGGAGATATTTTAAATCCATTTTAATCTAATAATGTGGTTTTAATGGTTTGACAAGTATGTGCAATTAGTTGGTTTTAATAAATATTATTATCAACATTTGCCTGTTTCAACCCACTGATGAATCCTTATAAAAGAAGTTACCATTAAAGGAGCTCTCACAGATGCTGCAGGATACCATTCATTGTGACTTAAGCCCCTGACAAATGACTCTCCACATGTCCTGCACAGCTACAGGTGTTCATTTGTATGCATACACTCCTGCATCTTGACACCAGCATGTAATTTCTTACAAATGCTAAATGAATATGAGAATTAATGTGTACACAGACTATAAATCTTAGTAAATGGTCTCTTACAGACACTGCATTAACATCGTGTTATACAGAGTTCAAATGTTTTGGTGTTTCAAACTAAATGCTGTATTGAACTAATTCTTACAAATCATACATAAACATAGGCATTCATTTCTAGGCACATCTGTGGTTTGACTGCATGAATGACTATTTACAAACACAGGCACTCATCTGTATGAACATGTTGGATTGTTCCAGACTACAGGCAGTAGACACTCATTCATTATAACATTATACAAACATGACTATTTGATCTGGTGCACATTTGTCTTCAGACAAGAAGGTGCACTGAATCATTGCTTCCAAGAAACCATAACAACATGTGATGTCTGAATGCCTTAGATGACACCTTCATACAAACAATGCACTGGGTGGTGTTCACCACATGCAATTGCCCATTTTTCATTAATTAAGTCATTGAGATGATCAGCTGCAGACACTGACCAAATACCAAGAATCAATGGCATTCACATACTCATGTGGGTCTTCACGGAAGGGACTGCAGTACCATACTTCCAGCAAACACTGGCACCCACCCATTCATGTTACTTCAGATGAGAAATTTTTCTGTACAAATTCTTACACACACAAAACTAGTAAGTGCATTCATCTGAATGCACAAGTTTGTGTCTTTTCAGACTAGCAGCTGTAGTAAATGACTTCTTACAAACATCACACAAAAAGGGATGTTCACCTGTATGCACACGCATATGTCTCTTGAGATGATAAACTGTAGCAAAGGGCTTCTTACATGCCTCACATGAGTATGGGTGTTCACCAGTGTGCACCAGTTTGTGTGTCTTAAGATGATGAGGCATAGTAAATGACTTCTTACAAACACTGCATGTATATGGACGTTCACCAGTATGCAGACGTTCATGTCTCTTCAGATAGTCCTTAGCAAATGACTTCTTGCAAACATTACATGAATACGTTTCCCCATCTGCATGCAACTGTTCATGTCCCTTCAGATGAAAGAAACTTTTAAAAGACTTCCTACACACAGCACATGAATATGGGTATTCGCCTGAATGCAGCTGTTCATGTACCTTCACGTGAGACATATTTATGACTGGGTTCTCACAATCACTGGGCGAATGTAGGCACTCATCCCTATGCAACCACTCATGTCTCTTCAAATGAGAAAGCAGTGTGAAAGATTTCTTACAAACAGTGCACAAATATGGGCGTTCACCGGTATGCAGCTGCTCGTGTCTCTTCAAATCCGAAAATCTTTTGAACAATTTCTGACAAACACGGCATGAATATGGGCAGTCATCAGTATGTAACGATTCGTGCCTCTTCAGCTGAGAAACAAGTATGAAAGATTTCTTACAAACACTGCATGAATATGGGCGTTCACCCGTATGTAACGGCTCGTGTCTCTTTAAGTCCGATAACCTGTTAAATAGTTTCTTGCAAACACCACACGAATGTCTTTGTTCATCTGTATGCAACCACTCATGTCTCTTCAGATGATAAATAACTTTGAAAGATTTCTTACAAATACTGCATGAATAAGGGCGGTCACCGGTATGCACATGCTCATGTCTCTTCAGGTGAAAAAATTTTTTAAATAGTTTCTTGCAAACAGTGCACGAATAAGGGCGTTCACCTGCCTGGACACCGCCACGTTTCTGGAAGTAAGAATAACAATTCAACACTTAGAACTGCTGCATGAATATTGGGGTCCATTTGTAAGCATACATTTGCGGGGCTGCAGACAAGCTGTAACGAATGACTGCCGGTAGTGTACATGTTGCATGATGTCAGGCACGTGTACTACATTATTGTACAATGTAACTTAACCCATCACTAAAATTAGGGTTACAGATAGTGGGTGACATTTTGTTCAAAGCAAATATACGCAATGAGCTAAGGTAACGTATTTGTTATTTAGATCAGGGCCTGAGGAGGGATAGCAAATTCTGAAAGGTGTTACAGTACACCTGAATGTAAACAAACTGATATAGCTGCATTACACAGAACCTCATTACATGTGCACACATCATGTCACTGAAAATGTCACAACATACTCTCACACAGACATAACACAAGTATGAAAAATTATGTGCAGTGACAACTCTTCAGATGATCTTGCAAACACAGTGCTGTATCACATACAATGGACATACAGACGCCATGCAGCATGTAAGCACTGATGTTTTCTTCATCCTAATCCTTATTGGTACAACTTGTTACACTCATCAGATGAAGAAGGATATTCCACATTATGTAACTGTGTGCTGATGTATACTCATGTATCTTTGTTGAAGAAACGATGCCACACCCTCACTATATGTAAGGTGTGATCAGAAAGTTTCCAAGCTGGCCACAAGATGATACTACTGCCTCTAATACAGATCTCATCAGCTACGTCAAGGAAGAGAGAACAACTGGAATCATTTGCAACTCCTTGTAACATAGGGCTGTTTTGTGCCCTCTACGATTTCCACTCATTCAGAAACTAAACACTTAAAAGAATGGCATGTGTTCATACAGTTCTGCATCAAATTAGGCAAAATGTTAAGAAAACTTTGGGAAAGTAGGAACTTGCTTTCAGAGAGGACACAATGAACAGAACTCAAACATTTGATTGGTTTTTTATATTAAAAAATTGGAGTGACACCTGTCAAGGATGCTAAATGTTTGGGATATCCATCTGCCAGCAAATTGTACAGCAATAAACTGTCAGGTGGTGCACTGGACACTGGTTTTTCCAACACAACATTGCTTCTGCCAACTTAGCGTTTTTCAGGAATTTCTGGCCAACAATGCCGTGACTTTTGTCCTGCAACCTCCTCACTTCCCAGATCTTCAAACCTGTAACTTTTCTCTTTTTCTGGAAATGAAGCTGGTACTATTTTGGAAGAGATTTCATGACCTGAGCATGCTTCAAAATAAACAGTCGTAGACTTTATAACAATGACTGGCAAGAGGACTTGCATTCAATAGCAGTGTCTGTCTCCCTGAAGAAGATCCTGATGAATCAAAACATGTAGGAGTGCAATAAAATGACGTGTTAACTAAGTAGGTGTACCAGGATTGTGCTTCTGTGTCATGTTTTTGACCTGATGAAAGTCAAATGGAATAACTGAAACATGCCATAGTATAGTAAATAAATGATCATACAGTGTTCAAATGTTGTGTTTGTGGATTGAAATCGCTACTGATCAATTAGCACACTGGGATGATGTTACCTAAAAAAGGTGTTCCTTTCTTTCATTAATAATGGAAGTTCAAGGCTGTAAAATGAATAATGGCAACCTGCATAAATATCAGCATTTGCCACACATAATTCACTAAATAGCAAGCAGATAGAAAGAATATTTCCTTGTAAATGAAACACAAACTTCTTGCCTTTCTGCATTACTACTGTGCATTGTGTATGGCCTGTTATGATTTGCCAGATGTAACAGCCAGTATGCCTGGGTTTGATTGGTGTAAGGAATGACTGCAGTACTGACTGTCGATGTTTCCCTCTGCAACAGAAAATTTGTTCTCTCTCTCACAGTTTTAATTTATCATAGGCTAATTTTAAAAAATCATACTTTGGCACATACAATGGACATAAATCAACAAGGGAGAATAATTCTGGGCTACAGGTATATACATCAGTGAGAATGATTTTTCAAGATCTGACGTTCTGAAAGAGGTGTTACTAATGAACCAAGTCTTTCAGTCACTGTGTAATGTCACCTGGTAAACAGTTCCTACTGTTTTGCAGGATTATAATAGCACCTTCATCTTCCGGGTCACGTGGCCCCTGACGTCTCTCCTCATCAGCTGCTTGAGCCTCAGTTCTTACCAACTGACAGAGCCTAACAAGCCAAACACTTGCATCTTAAAACTGAACTTCTTCATTGGCCAATAATGGTGTGGTACATTTCAGGTCTCATGTAATTCAATATGAACAACAGCATCAAATAAGTTCACTCAGTGACACTTATAGGCCAAAAGTGACCAGCCAGCAACTAAGAAAGATCCGCAGCACCTTCTGAACTACAACTGGGCACTGGGGAAGTTTCATGTTGGAGACTTTAATGTTACTAGGTCTTGTCTGCATGCACACACCAGTAACTTCCTTCCATGAAAAAGTTCGCAACCCTGAAAGGATGAACGAACATAGCAATGGAAGGAGACTGTTATTCTCTTTACCCATAACCACTATATACAGTGAGTTTGAGGAGTCGTCAAACTTTAGAAGCATATTGTGGACATCCTTGTAGCTAATCACAAGTCGACTCAACACCACTACTGACTTTAATTAACTGCAACACTTACTACGCTGACACTGCTGTGACTGTTCAGTGTTGACGCTTGTTTTGTGTGATTGTGTTTTGTTGTACAGAAGTGTTATTCAAAGTGCCCTGAACATTTAGATAAGATGAGGTAGGACCAGTGCAACAGAATACTAGCAATATGCAGGTAGCAAACTTACATCAAAAACACATTTTAAAGTGTACACAAAATTTGGGATGAAACCACTCCTTCATCCACAGTGCAAACAGAACAAGAGCAACCAAAGTACAGAGAGTACTGAGATTCTGTCACCAGAAGTTTCACTTCATAAAACTAAGTACCTCTATAAGGTACAGCTACACACAAGACAACTGCAACTGAATGCAGACAATACAGGGAGCCTTCCTGAAAAACTACTAACCCAAGTGGAGTTGTTTCCTATGCACAGACAGACAAAAGAAGCTAACGAGGCATTTCTGGGTACTTGCAAAATGACATAACAATGGACACACACTCATGCAACTCACCTCATGTTCAGCCTCTATTAGTGGCAGTCTTATTAGCAAAGGATCCTCTTCTTCCTTTATAGTGACCTCGTCATCTGTTACAGTAACCTCCTCTTCTTTTATAATGACTTCCTCTTCTTTAATAGTGACTGTTTCAATTTTTACATCCGTGCTCTCACTGTCATCACATGAATCAGGTTCAACTTTCAGCAAATCCATACTGTTCTGTAACGTGACAGCAGCAATACCAGTCACAGCTGTGTGCTCAAGGAACAAGACACAATTTAATTCAGCCCTTATGTACAGCAACAAACTGATCACAGGTGTCTTGCTGGAACTTTTCCTGTCTGATCAAAAAACTATAAATTCTTAGGAAATAAATTATGATCCTGACACAAATTGTTCAGCCATGTTTCTGTTAAACTAATAATGTTATAGTCAGTGTAAGAAAACATGTTATAAAACTCAAACTGCTTAGTCCTTAAGCCACTAATATTTTGATAAAAAATATGTAAATATATATGTATTTAAACACAACAGGCCACTTGTGTTAACATCACATGATACGTCCATTAGGTTAGTGCCACAGATCCTCCTGTGCAAGTTCCACAAGAAACATCAGAGGGAAAAGTGGATCGTGTGAAGCAGGAGAATGAGGTCTGCTTGATCTAGAATATTCTGAAGAATAAATTTGGGCAGGATTAAATCTTTCATAAGAATGTGTGATTAAAACACCCCGAGGCCACACACCTGCACTATCAATTAAAGGAATATCATCCTCATGTACTGAAATGTGATATGATGCTTATATATTGTGTTCTGTTTTAAGCCTGGTGTACACAAGTGACTATAGTTTCAGTGGCTCACTTAATTATTCCTCAGTATCAAGAGAAGTTACATTAGGGGAAAACTGTGAGACAAATAAGAATTTAGTCTTTACCCATTTGGATTAGTGGTCAATGAAGAATTCCTTACCCCAGTCATAGGGGTCCTGTGATATTACTCTGTTTGGGGTTGAGAGGAGAGGTTGCCTTCCCAACCTCACACTGCTTCTTCCTTGTGACAACAATGAATCCATCAACAGCACAGTCAGAGGACGCAGTGTAACTGATTGCTTCACTGGACACAATGTCTTTGCTGAGGACAGCTACCATCTACATGGAGCCAACTGCATTCTTGGTGTTACTGCCAGTGTGTTCTTGTCGCATGTCTTCATTTCTTAATACCATGTCTCTATATGACACAGTAACTGATGGGGAGTGGCAGTGACCTCTCAGCAATCTTACTGTTGTGGTCCTGATACTGCAGCAAGAAGACCGTCCATATCCTAACTTGTTTCTGAGTTCAGGCAAATGGAGCTCTCTCTTGAGAGATATACTTTCTTACCAATGTCTGACTTAGAGTAAGTAACGTCAGATGTAGATAATATGCACTGAGGCCTAAGTGGTGTAGCATTGTTTCTTGTTATTCACGAGAGCTTAGTACAGGCTTCGCATGGAGAAATGTCTTACCAGAAGGGGTGTAAAACACCTGTTCACTGACATCAACATGCATGATGAAAATGTAAATCACAGACACCACAACATAAAATCTTCTGCTTGCCATAGAAGGGCTTAGCACATATGAAACACAATTACCTGCTAGCTGCTATGAGCTAGCAGCAACAGAATCAGCACCACACGTATAAAGTATGTCACACACCAAAGTGCACACAGAAAATGTCTGCTCACCTCAAAGGCTCGAGCAATTATATTCTATATTATTTTAACATTTTCAAATTGAATTTTATTTCATTAATGCCACTGTAAGACTTATGTATAAGTATTACAGTGTGTACCAATTACTGATTAATGTCTTCTTATGTTTCACATTTATTATTTTAAAGAAAATTTTAAGTTTTAATTGATCTATCCAGTATTTATATCCCACTTTATCTGTCTTTGTCATGAGTATTTTAATGCCACTAAGATATACAGAGATTTATTATTTTGGACTTGGAGTTAAGTATATGTTGACTCCATTCTATGTACTTGATTTTTTGTTGTGTACTGTTAAAAGTGTGTGTATGTGTTTTCTTGACATGTTCTGTAACCAAATGGTTTTCTTTCTTTGTGGATCTGTGGAATGTATGAGGAGTACATAAATGTCAATAAATTCCTAAAATACATAGTTATGGCACTGTGCACAGTACTAACAATGAAATCTATAACACAAAACTCTGTGCCACAAAAATAAATGTCTAAACCTAAAGGTTAAGGTAAAGTTCACCTTACAAAAGGCCCAGAGGGGCTGTAGAGGTATAGCTCTACTCTTTCCTTAACCTCGGCGCTAGATAGGGTGGGTGGTCAACGCCACGCCCCGGCCGCTTTAATCCCGGGAAAGAGCAGGCATCCATTGTATAGGAGGTTGGGTGGGCCCCAGGGCCGGTCTGGATGGGTATGGAAAATCTCACCCCCACCGGCATTCCATCCCCGGACCGTCCAGCCCGTAGCGGGTCGCAATAAGGACTAAGCTATCCCGCCCCCCTTCCCCCCCCTCCCACCTAAACCTAAAGGTCAAGGATTAAATATGAAAGTCTAACTTACCACACTGTTAATAAAATGCGACATCACACTCTAACCTTGCCCACTTTTCTTTCAGTGAAAAGCAACCTCTAAATGTAATATCACACGTTAGTTCCGTATAAATTATGGCCAACACACCATCATTACATGAACATTTTAGGTACAGTGGTCGCCTTTCGAGGCGATGGGAAATATGCAACTACAGTACACTTCCCTAATACTAGTGAAAGTAATGGAAATTCTGCACTGTATTAGACACATATATACATCCCACTTCAAAGAAAAATACTACCCATGGAAGTGAAACGGGTGACGTACAAGAGGAACTAATACGGACTATACATATTAGACACATACAGCATATCACATAGCCAAGGACGGCAACACCAACTACATTATACAGTTGTGATATATTCAACTGTGTGGTTACTCCGATTTTGAGTTCCTTTCTTATAGTTTCTATAATTACTTACACAACTCCTGTATCACGTTACATACTGCTGAGTATCATAACTGCCGTAATTTCTTTCTCACTCAGTGAGACTACATCAGCGATAATAATTATCGCTGGAAACTCTGACGGTACTAACTGGGTGCACGGTTGGTCACACTGGAACAGGAACAACAAAGCGTGGATCATCGTGAGTGTACGGTATAGGGAATGGTTGAGGTGGGTGTGTGTTACGTGCTGTTATGGAGAGAAGAAGTTAGAAACTAAACCGATAATGCAGAACAAAGAATTTGGTGCATTGTATCTCTTACCATCCTCCAACCGACATGTACCCTTGCGCATAGTGTAACGTTGATAATTCGAATTCTGCTGCACATAAAACGTTAAGACCAACTCTGGATCCCACTTAGCGTTCTGTTTTGTGGGGACGGAGCTCTGTTCCTAGGAATAACGTGGCCAGTGCAGAGGGTAGGGGGAAGCTGACCACTTACCTCCATCCAATAACAGCATTAACAGCCCTACCTTTGCCACCCATATATGCTGTAAAGGTGTTCACAGAGACTGCATCTTTTGCTGCTAAAAATAGTACTATCTGGTTAGCATGGATCAGTAGTCAGTTGTGGACTGCCAGTTAGGTAATTTGGGCAGTGTTACACCCAAAATCACTAAGATTGAAATATACGTAACTTTGGTGTTGCATGTTGTTTTGTATGGGTGTGAAACGATGTATGTTGATTCACTGGTATGTAAAGGTGAAACATTTCTGGACTTTGGCATTAAAAGTATGGATTTGTTGTCACTTCTGACACATCATTACTGTATTCATAGGAGCCCACAAGTGGTCCCCATCATGCCAGTTTATCAGTTGATTTGGCAGAACACACCATCTTCACCAACACAGCGATGAGGACCTCATGTTTAATGCACAGATGCCATTTTTGGTATTGAGTCTACATGAAATAGCCATAGCTTGCTGAAACATAGCATGTTTGAATAAATGCAACATGTTTGACACAAATAATATAAATTGTGTAATTTTTGTGTGACACGCATACATATGTTGAATTGATGAATGGAATGGGTCGACAGATAAATGAGCTGTGCACTTCAGAAAATATACACAAATGCAGATATGTGTAACACAAAGTGCACTGGACACTTCAAACACACCAGTAAGTCATTTAAGTAGCACACCAACTAATGCATACATAAAATTTTTTACATTAAAACATTTAAAATCGCTCCAACGTGTTTTGATCCTAAGATCATCTTCAGGGAGCTACACTGTTCCTTGCTAAAGTCGCATTTTTAAAAACACTCACTGATTAATATAAGGAAATTAATCAGTGAGTGTTTTTAAAAATGCGACTTTCACAAGGAACAGTGTAGCTCCCTGAAGATGATCTTAGGATCGAAACATGTTGGAGCAATTTTAAATATTTTAATGTAAAAAATTTTATGTATGCGCATTAGTTGGTGTGCTACTTAAATGCAAGGTGCAACGATAAAAACAGTAGTAAGTGTTATGGCAATAACCGAACAAACAGTCTTTCGTAATAGCATGAAGAAATTTATGCTGGGTGGCAAACAGTTACAGCATTCAGCACCTTGTCAGATTACAGTATTATTCAGGGGTTAACAAACCAAAACTTTATCTCAGATGTGTCATCCCCGTAGTGTCAATGAAACAATCAATCTGTACATGACACTTTATTGTGGTGATGTACTTCTGCAATAGGCCTGATGATGGTTGTCTTACAAAGCTGAAACATGTAGCTTTTTCAGATCACCATAATAATGTATTGTGTTTAAGTTGATTGTTTCATTGGTACACAGTATGTCCTCATTAAATTCAGCTATTTTTAAACATAATCCATTCAGTAAATTTCATTGTTCTCAACTTTACCTTAAAGGTTCATTTACGAGTACAAAAATCCTTGGATACGGCTTAACGTGATGGTGTTTGGTTGGTTAATATGCTTCTGCACTAACATGGTTATTAGTTGAAAGAGACAGCATACATCCCATCACGAAGCATCAAGATTTCCAACATTTTTGGTCAGCTTGACCCTTCAAGGTCGGTAAAAAATCCACTAATGCTGTGCAAAGTCTCAGGAGACTGAAAATCTCAACCACATTCTGGTAAAAGTAAAATATTTCAAGTCTTTCAGTAAACTTTCAAGTATGTGGCATGTGCATGTTGGGTGAAGCTATGAGTTCACTGTATCCCTCAATGTATATAAGTGGATTATAATGGAATGGTTGCCTGCAGAATTCATGCAGATGGAAAGTGTCATTTTTCCACTGAACTTGAAACAGGTTTTCTGTGGTCACAGTTTTTCTTTTAATGAGAAATTGAGTATGGCATGGCAGTGGCCATCACTGGTCACTATGCAGCTGTCTGCTCTGCATTGATAAGCGTCTGAATACTGCAGACTGGGTGGTATCGTCAGTCACCTATGCAGCCATGAGCAGATGTGCAGATTTAAGTCACCTGGCACGAAACAAGTATGGGGTAAGAAAGTAACAGAAACCAACTTCTTACCACCACCAATAACAGCAACAAAAACAAGAAGGTCTTTTCATGTGCCTTAAGGAGCAAATTCATCCATTTTACAAAACAAGGGACTGGAGAACTGAATTAGAAATATATGTGCACTATATCACAACAACGCTTTACTTACTATATATACAGTGTGTAGTTTTATAATTTAAGAAATATAACATCTCAGCATTGGTAAGGGTTTTACAAATTTTACTCTCCTTAATGTTCACTGTCAAAACAGTACGAGCTCTTTACACCTCTATAACTAAGAGTAGTACACATCTGACCGCATTTCCATCAGAGTTATGTAAACAGATGACATGCAAATGTAATCCAGGATTGTAACCAAATACTATTACAATGATGGTGGGTATTCAAAATGTTTGAATCAAGGAAAACTGAAATTAAAATGAAATAAGACAGTTTCAATGCGTATACCAACGCAGAAAATGTGATGTGACATAAAATTTCCTAGTTGTATAGCAGTTACAAATAACAGTAAAAGCTGCTTTCTTGACAAAGTCTACGGCCAGTCCAGCCCAATAGACGTCAGTAGAAATGTTTTACTGTGCAACACACAGTTTAATTTCATGCTACATGCTACAGTGAAGTGGAGGAACTCAGGCAGATGACAGAATATGCGTCATAGCAAGTGATGCAATCACGTGCAAGTTGGTGGGTTTACTGACCAGTCAGTATCAGTTGGCTGATGCAGTTACACATGCATGGAAGCTCTTCAGATACTGGTCATGGTGCTGCAAGTGTATCTTTCTTCTGCATGAAATGTTTCACTTGGCTGCCTTTATTCATGCAATGTTGTATAACAATACAGATCAATGATGTGCGGGATAACCACCGTTATGCATTTGGTTACTTCACAGACTATGCATTTGAACTGTAGTTTTAACTGAATTAAATTAACTATGTTGGACAGCAATGACTTAAGAATGTGTTGGCTCCATTTGGCACTAACCATGTTTCAGTGACAATGCAGAAAAAATTCTACACAGTCAAAAAGTTAACACGTGGCCTACCACAGTAATGTCACATAAATACACAGTGTCCAGAGCATTCTGGAGGTCTGTTGCCCAAAATATATTTCACTGTTAATTTGTTTCTTGTCAGAGAATAGTGCCATTATTGTATGGCATACCATATGTGACAGTATATGAATTTTAACATAAAATACAATAATAAATACATAAATAATTCTGAGGTTCTGTTAACCTTTTATCACCCAGTAACTGGCAATGTACACAACATCCACAAATTCAGGTTTGAATAATTACACTTCTAGCAGTATTAAAAATACCACCACCAACTGTACAAATATAAGCCATAAGAAGACTTACATAATGACACAGATCTTCCTACATGTAACAGGTGACCGTGACCAACCACAAGGGAATGGCATGTGATGTGGGAAATAGCCATTGTCTAGATCTGCACTCTTTGGGATTTTATGCAGCATACAATGGTAGATCTTTACTGATGTTTCAGGAGAACTTATTGGTCCCGAAATGTCAGTAAACTGCCACTGCGTGCTGTGTGAAATCCCAGACAAGGGCACATCTCATATACACCATGACAGAAGACTTAAGTCCTGCATACTGCTTGCTAATTTTGTAACATTCATATTTGTACCAAGGATGAAGGCAAACAGAACAATACAAACTACTGTTAAAATCCTAAAAACCGACATCATATAAAATATTAATTTTACAGGCATAAAATAATGTAAAAAGCTGGAAAAGGGTTTTTTTGGGGGGGGGGGGGGGGTTTAAAAATTTTTTTTTTTTTTTTTTTTTTTGTTTTTTT
>Ga0123353_10007481_pt1 | contig 14770 bp, 13 predicted proteins | sample TergutLab28metaG_3_FD_92763 | JGI IMG/M metagenome (GOLD analysis project Ga0123353, IMG submission 92763) | Labiotermes labralis P3 segment gut microbial communities from Petit-Saut dam, French Guiana - Lab288 P3 | ecosystem: Host-associated > Arthropoda: Insects > Digestive system > Gut ... | reverse complement strand
TGGGCCGAGGGCCCGGACGACGCCTCCGCGCAGGCTCTGCTCAACGAGTGGTCGGAGGTCGTGGAGAGCGCCGGGCGGTGAGCAGGCGCCGGCACGGCGCGTCATGAGGGGGCCATTCGAGTGTGACGGCCGCGACGTGCGACGATGTGCGGCATGCCGCAGCAGCCACCCGAACGGAGCAGCCCCGTGCCCGGGGCTGCTCAGCGGCGCCCTGACGCCTCGATGTCGCTGCTCACCAACGTCATGGAGCACAGCCTGGACGACGGGTACGCGGAGGCCGCGGCCCGCCGGGGCGCCGTCGGCACGTCCCGCCTGCCGTCGGCGCTCAGCGGGCGGCTGTGGCTGGCCGCGGGACTGGTGCTCGCCGCGCTCGTGGTGACCCTCGGCGCGGCGCAGGCGCAGTTCGCGGCGCCGACCGTGGCCAAGGAGCGGCAGAACCTCATCGACCGCATCCAGTCCGAGACGCGCAGCGCGGACACGTTGCAGAAGAACGTGGACGCGCTGCGCGACACCGTCTCCTCGGAGCAGCAGGCGGCGCTGCGCGACCACGGCGGCCGGCAGAGCGCCGCGCTGCTGGAACTCATAGCCGGCGCGACCCCGGTCTCCGGCCCGGGCGTCAGGCTCGTCGTGGACGACGCCAAGGAGGCCTCCCAGGGGTCCACCGGCGGCCCGCGGGAGAGCAGCAGCTTCTCCGACACCGGGCGGGTCAGGGACCGCGACATGCAGCGTGTGGTGAACGGCCTGTGGGTGTCCGGCGCGGAGGCGATCTCGATCAATGGGCAGCGGCTGACCGCACTATCGGCCATTCGGGCGGCGGGTGAGGCCATACTGGTCGACAACAAGCCGCTGGCGCCGCCGTACACGGTGCTGGCGATCGGGGACGGGAAGCGGTTGAGCAGCACATTCCAGGACAGCGCGGACGGCCAGTACCTCCAGGTACTCAAGGACGACTACGGGATCCGCGCGAGCATCGGCGTCCAGGACGAGCTCGACCTGCCCGCGGCACCGAGCATCGTCGTGCGCTATGCCACGCCGGTCCCCGGCAACCAGAAGGCCGACAGCGCCGCGAACGGGAAGGGTTCGAAGTGATCGCCGTACTGGGCCTCGTCGTGGGAGTCGTGGTCGGCCTCGTGCTGCGCCCCGTCGTGCCGTCCGGGGTGGAGCCCTACCTGCCCATCGCCGTGGTCGCCGCGCTGGACGCCGTGTTCGGCGGCCTGCGGGCCATGCTCGACGGGATCTTCGACGACAAGGTGTTCGTCGTCTCCTTCCTGTCCAACGTCGTGGTCGCGGCCCTGATCGTGTTCCTCGGCGACAAGCTCGGCGTCGGCGCCCAGCTGTCCACCGGCGTCGTGGTCGTCCTCGGCATCCGGATCTTCTCCAACGCCGCCGCGATCCGCCGGCACGTCTTCCGGGCGTGACGCGGACATGAGCGACGAGCAGACACTCCGCGAGCCGGACGAGCGTCCGGAGCCCGGGACGGCCGCCGAGGGCACCGGTGGCGACGAGACCGGCGGGCAGCGCGCCGAGGGCGCCGCGAGCGGCAATGGCCCTGACAGTGCTGTTCAGGAGTCCCAGGAGCCTGCCGCGGACGGCGGAGCGGCCGCGGAGCGCGCCGCCGAGGACCGGGTGGCCAACGGCCGCCGGCGGCTGCTGAACGGCCTGTGGCCGCCGCGGCTGTCGCGCGCCCAGCTGATCGTCGCGGTGCTGCTGTTCGTCCTCGGGCTCGGCCTGGCGATCCAGGTGCGCACCACGAGCGACAACGGGGCGCTGCGCGGCGCACGCCAGGAGGACCTGGTCCGTATCCTCACCGAGCTGGACAACCGCAGCCAGCGGCTGCAGGACGAGAAGCGCGGGCTGGAGAGCCAGCGCTCCCAGCTGGAGACCAGCTCGAACCAGGCGGCCGAGGCGCTCAAGCAGACCCAGCAGAAGGAGGCCCAGCTGGGCATCCTGGCCGGCACCGTCAAGGCCGAGGGCGCGGGGATCACCCTGACGATCACCGACCGGCACGGCGGCGTGCAGGCCGACTCCCTGCTGGACACCCTGCAGGAGTTGCGCGCGGCCGGCGCCGAGGCCATCCAGATCGACGACGTCCGGGTCGTCGCGGACACCTACTTCACCCAGGGTGCGGACGGTGTCCTCATCGACGGCCACAAGCTGTCACAACCGTATGTCTTCAAGGTGATCGGCAATCCGCAGGACCTGGAACCGGCACTGAACATCCCCGGAGGGGTCGTGCAGACGCTGGAGAAGGAGCAGGCCACGGCGGATGTGGTGCGATCGCAGAAGATCGTCGTGGACGCCTTGCGGCCGTCGAAGCAGCCTGACTACGCTCGGTCATCCCAGTGAGGCAGGGGGTCCGGGCATCAGTGGGGTCCTGAGTAGTGGAAACTGTGAGTAGCGAGGGTTGGTCCTGCCCCACGGGCGGGTCTGCTTCTTTCAAGGGGAATCGCCCGTGAAGTTGTTTGGGAAGTTGTTCGGCAAGAGCGCGCGGCAGTCGGGAGACCCGGCGACGGCGCGCCATCGTGCCCCGCGGCACATGACCGACGAGGGTCAGGGCGGCCCCGGGGACCGCCCGCTGTTCAGGAACGACGTGCCCGGATCCGGCGGGGACTTTTCCGGCGGCCCCGGCGTGGCGCCTGTTGACCCCGCTTCCGCCGGACGCATAGGTTTCGGGGATCCAGCGACGTCGGGCACGGGCGGAGGGATCGGCTTGCCGGTATGCAGCAGGTGCGGTCACACCAACGCGGAGGCCAGCCGTTTCTGCTCGAACTGCGGTGCGCCCCTGCGGGCAGGCGCGGCGCCGTACGAGCGGGCCTCGGAGACCACCTCCACCATCTCGATCTCCGGTATCGAGGCGTACGAGGCGGAGGCCACCGGCCAGACGCCGGTGCCGTCGCTGTCGCCGGAGGCGCAGTCCGCGGTCGCCGCGCTGCCGCCCGGCTCCGCGCTGCTCATCGTGCGGCGCGGCCCGAACTCCGGCAGCCGCTTCCTGCTCGACGGTGAGCTGACCACCGCGGGGCGCCACCCGCAGAGCGACATCTTCCTGGACGACGTCACGGTCTCCCGCCGGCACGTGGAGTTCCGCCGCGGCCCGGACGGTGGCTTCACCGTCTCCGACGTGGGCAGCCTGAACGGCACCTACGTCAACCGCGAGCGGATCGACTCGGTGTCGCTGGCGAACGGCGACGAGGTGCAGATCGGCAAGTACCGGTTGGTGTTCTACGCAAGCCAGCGGGGCATCTGACCCCGCCCGGCTCCCGCCCGGGACCTCGTCCCGGGCGGGCCCCCGAGGGAAGGTGTGCATGCCGAGATCGCCAGGCGGGGCCACAGACGGCACCGCGGCCCCGTCCGCCGACGGCACGCTGCTGAGCATCGGCGCGGTGCTCAGCCGGCTGCAGGACGAGTTCCCCGAGGTCACCATCTCCAAGATCCGCTTCCTGGAGGCGGAGGGCCTGGTCGAGCCGCAGCGCACGCCCTCGGGGTACCGCAAGTTCGGCGAGCGGGACGTCGAGCGGCTGGCGTACGTCCTGCGGGTGCAGCGCGACCACTACCTGCCGCTGCGGGTGATCAGGGAGCACCTCGACGCCCTGGACGCCGGTGAGCCGGTCGTGACACTGGCGGCGGTGGCCGACGGCCGGGCGAAGGTCGGGCTGCCCGGCCCCGCGGGCAGCCCGGAAGCCGCGGCGGACCCCGGGCCCGGCCCGGACGACGTGCCGGCGGAGCTGCGGGTCGGCCGGGACGAGCTGCTGGCCGCCACCGGCGCGGACAGCGCCGAGCTGGAGCAGTGGGAGTCCTACGGCCTGGTCGAGGCCGGCCGGGACGGCGGCTACGACGCCGAGACGGTGAACATCGCGCGGCTGATCGTGGAACTCGGCCGGTTCGGCCTGGAGCCCCGCCACCTGCGGGCCGTGAAGGCCGCCGCGGACCGGGAGGCCGGACTGGTGGAGCAGGTGGTGGCGCCGCTGCGCCTGCACCGCAACCCGCAGACCCGCACCCATGCCGAGATCACGGCCCGCGAGCTGGCCTCGCTGTCCGTTCGGCTGCATGCAGCAATGGTTCAGTCCGCATTGCGTGTACGCCTGCGCTGACCGGCGAATACGGCCTTTTCCGGCCCCTTCGGAGGCGCCGGACGGCCGCGCCGGGCTCTGCCCGACTACCCAAACCCGGCAGGCACGGCCTAGGGTTGCTGTGTGAACGAGCTCGACGTTGTGGGTGTCCGGGTCGAAATGCCCTCCAACCAACCGATCGTGCTCCTGCGTGAAGTGGGAGGCGACCGGTACCTGCCCATCTGGATCGGGCCGGGGGAGGCGACGGCCATCGCCTTCGCGCAGCAGGGCATGACGCCTGCGCGACCGCTCACCCATGACCTCTTCAAGGACGTGCTCGAGGCCGTCGGGCAGACCCTCACCGAGGTGCGCATCACCGACCTGCGGGACGGCGTCTTCTACGCGGAGCTGGTGTTCGCCAGCGGAGTCGAGGTCAGCGCCCGCCCGTCCGACGCCATAGCGCTCGCGCTGCGCACGGGGACGCCGATCTACGGCAGCGACGGGGTGCTGGACGACGCCGGGATCGCCATCCCGGACGAGCAGGAGGACGAGGTCGAGAAGTTCCGGGAGTTCCTGGACCAGATCTCGCCCGAGGACTTCGGCACCAGCAACCAGTAGCCGCCCGCTCCCCGAGGTAGGGCAAGGTTGCTCCGCCGTACGAGCATTCGGGTAGTCGTTCCCGGTATGCGGTCGGATGAAACCACTCGTGGGGTGAATATCACTCGGCGTGCCGAGTGTGGCGATCGTTGACGCACCCCTGGGGACTGCCTACCGTCAACATGGAAAGTCTCGTGGCACATGCGCGCGACCGCGAGGCGCTAAGGACGGAGGGCGGCGTGAGAAGCACCGGAGACGGGTGGGTGCCCGGCGGTCCGCTGGCTCTCCGCGGGCCTCTGCCCCGAGTGGCCGCGGGGGACGCGGGCGGTTCCGGCAGTTCTGGCAGTTCTGGCGTTTCAACGGGGCGCGGCAGTTCCGCCGATCAGGTTCCCGACTGCACGGCGGAGCAGATCGGCTACCGCGGGCCCACCGCCTGCGCGGCGACCGGCATCACCTACCGCCAGCTCGACTACTGGGCCCGCACCGGCCTGGTGGAGCCCAGCGTCCGGCCCGCCTACGGCTCGGGCACCCAGCGGCTCTACGGCTTCCACGACGTCGTCGTGCTGAAGATCGTCAAGCGCCTGCTGGACACCGGCGTGTCCCTGCAGAACATCCGCACCGCGGTGCAGCACCTGCGGTCGGTCCGGCCGTCCGAGCTGGCCCGGATGACGCTGATGAGCGACGGCGCGACCGTCTACGAGTGCACCTCGCCCGACGAGGTCGTCGACCTGCTCCAGGGCGGGCAGGGCATCTTCGGCATCGCGGTCGGCGTGGTGTGGCGGGACGTGGAGAGCGCCCTGTCCCAGATGCACGGCGAGCGTGTCGACACCGGGGAGACCCTGGTCGGCCACAACCCCGCGGACGAGCTGGCCAGGCGCCGCAACCGGGCGGTCTGAGCAGCGCGGTCGCGACACCGTACACGTGTACGGCCGATGTCGGTGGAGTGCGGGACGATCGAGGGTGTGAGAAGTGCGCCGACGATCCTCCACCTGGACATGGACGCGTTCTTCGCCGCGGTCGAGCAGGCGTCGAAGCCGAGCCTGCGGGGCAAGCCGGTCGTGGTCGGCGGCCTCGGGCCCCGCGGCGTGGTGTCGACCGCGTCCTACGAGGCGCGGGTGCACGGCGTCCACTCGGCGATGGCCATGGCGCACGCCCGCCGGCTCTGCCCCAACGCCGCGTACCTGATCCCGCGCTTCGGGATCTACCGGCAGATCAGCGAGATCGTGATGGCGCTGCTCGCCGAGGTGTCGCCGCTGATAGAGCCGCTGAGCCTCGACGAGGCGTTCATCGACCTGGAGGCCGGCGAATCGGCCGACGATCCGCGGGCGGTCGCCGAGGGGCTGCGCGCCCGGATCCGGGCCACCACCGGTCTCACCGCGTCGGTGGGCCTGGCCGGGTCCAAGCTGCTCGCCAAGATCGCATCCGAGCAGGCCAAGCCGGACGGCCTGGTCGTCGTCGACCCCGGCAGCGAGCGGGCGCTGCTCGACCCGCTGCCGGTCCGCACCCTGTGGGGCGTCGGCCCGGCCACCGCCGAGCACCTGCGCAAGGCCGGCATCGTCACCGTCGCCGAGATCGTCCACGCCGGAGAGGCCGAGCTGGTGCGGCTGCTCGGCAAGGCGCACGGCACCTCCCTGCACGCCATGGCCGCCGGCCTCGACAACCGGCCGGTGGTCGCCGACCGGGACGTGAAGTCGATCTCCGTGGAGGACACCTTCGACACCGACCTGCACGACCGCGCCCACGTGCGCTACGAGATCGACCGGCTGGCCGACCGCTGCGTGCAGCGGCTGCGCGGCGCCGGCCGCTCCGGGCGCACCGTGGTCGTCAAGGTCCGCCGCTACGACTTCTCGACGCTCACCCGCTCCGAGACGCTGCGCGCACCCACCGACGACCCGTCCGTGGTCCGCGAGACCGCGCGGCGGCTGGTGGAGGGGGTGGACACCACCGGCGGGGTGCGGCTGCTCGGCGTGGGCGTCGCGGGGCTGGCCGACTTCACCCAGGAGGACCTGTTCGCGCAGCACGCCGGTGAGCAGGAGCCGGGGGAGGAGATCGTGCCGGAGCTGCCCGCGGTGCCGCCGCCGCAGCCCGAGCGGGCCAACCGCTGGCTGCCCGGACAGGACGTGGTGCACGACGAGTACGGCGCCGGCTGGGTACAGGGCAGCGGCGTCGGACGGGTCACGGTCCGCTTCGAGGTGCCCTCGGACACCGTGCCCGGCCGCGTGCGCACCTTCGCCGTGGACGACCCGGCGCTCGCGCACGCCGACCCGCTGCCGCTGGGGCCGGCCGGCGGCGGTCAGTCGCCGGCGACCTCGCCGAAGTCCCGGTCCGGCGGCGCGTCGGGACCGCGGCCGGAACCGGACCGCGGCACGTCCATCCCGTAGTGGTGGTACAGCTGCAGCTCCTGCTCGGGGGACAGGTGACGCCCGACGCCGAAGTCCGGTGCGTCCCTGATCAGCGCCTTGCGGAACGGCACCCGCAGCTCGTCGTTCACCACCTCGCTCGGCTCCAGCGGCACGAACGCGTCACGGGTGAACAGTCCGGTGCGCACCGCCGCCCACTCCGGCGAGCCGGTGGCGTCGTCGAGGTACACCTCGTCCACGGTGCCGATCTTGGTTCCGTCGCGGTCCAGGGCCCGGCGTCCGATCAGGCTGCGCGGATCGATGTCGCTCTGCACGGGACCTCCAGCCTGGGAGAACTCGAATACTGCTCGATACCAATCAAAGCCACAACGCAGGCGCTGTCGACTCGGACCGGCGCGTCGCACTCCCGGCCGCCGCGCACCGGCCGGTGCACCGAAGGCGCTGGTAGGCTGGTGGGCGGCTGCAGACCCCTTGCGGGAGAGCTTCCGGAACGTCCCGTCAGGGGCCTCGCGGAAGCGCCGAAGGAGCAAACCCTCCCCGGAATCTCTCAGGCATCCGTACCGCATGGGCGAGGTCACTCTGGAAAGCAGGGCACGCCCCGGGAGCGCCGCAGCCTCCGGGAACCGGCCCTCACCGACGGTGAAAGCCGCCCCTCGCGGGGGCGGTGAAGCTCTCAGGTCCGATGACAGAGGGGGAGGCCGTACGGGTGTCCGCGCCGTTGGCACCCCCGAAGGTCGTCGCAGACCAGGAGGCCTCCTCAGATGACTGACCGCCGCATCCCCCTCGCGGAGCTGGAAGCCGGTGTGCCGTTCGCGCGCCGCCACATCGGCCCCGACGCCGAGGCGCAGGCCAAGATGCTCGCCCAGGTCGGCTTCGGCTCGCTCGACGAGCTGACCGCTGCGGCGGTGCCCGACACGATCAAGAGCGCCGAGGCGCTCGGCCTGCCCGCCGCGCTCACCGAGGCCGAGGTGATCGCCGAGCTGCGCGCGCTCGCCGACCGCAACCAGGTGCTCGCGCCCATGATCGGCCTCGGCTACTACGGCACCTTCACCCCGCCGGTCATCCTGCGCAACGTCATGGAGAACCCCTCCTGGTACACGGCCTACACGCCGTACCAGCCGGAGATCTCGCAGGGGCGCCTGGAGGCGCTGCTGAACTTCCAGACGATGGTCGCCGACCTCACCGGGCTGCCCACCTCCGGCGCCTCGCTGCTGGACGAGGGCACCGCGGCCGCCGAGGCGATGGCGCTGTCCCGGCGGGTCGGCAAGGTCAAGAACGGCGTCTTCCTGGTCGACGCCGACACCTTCCCGCAGACGGTCGCGGTCATCGAGACCCGCGCCGAGCCGACCGGCGTCGAGGTCGTCGTCGCCGACCTGAGCGACGGCATCCCCGCCGAGGCCGCCGAGCGCGGCGTCTTCGGCGTGCTGCTCCAGTACCCGGGCGCCTCCGGCGCGGTCCGCGACCTGCGCCCGGTCATCGAGCAGGCCCACGAGCTGGGTGCGGTCGTCACCGTCGCCGCCGACCTGCTCGCGCTGACCCTGCTCACCTCGCCCGGCGCCCTCGGCGCGGACATCGCCGTCGGCACCACCCAGCGCTTCGGCGTGCCGATGGGCTTCGGCGGCCCGCACGCCGGCTACATGGCCGTCCGCGACGCCTACGCCCGCAACCTGCCCGGCCGGCTGGTCGGCGTCTCCGTGGACGCCGACGGCGACAAGGCCTACCGGCTGGCCCTGCAGACGCGCGAGCAGCACATCCGCCGCGAGAAGGCCACCAGCAACATCTGCACCGCGCAGGTCCTGCTCGCGGTCATGGCGGGCATGTACGCGGTCTACCACGGCCCCGACGGCCTGGCCGCGATCGCCCGCCGCACCCACCGCTACGCCGCCGTGCTGGCCGCGGCCCTGCGCGGCGCGGGCCTGGAGACCGAGCACGACGCGTTCTTCGACACCCTGACCGTCCGGGTGCCCGGCAAGGCCGCCGGTGTGGTCGAGGCCGCCCGCGAAGCCGGCGTCAACCTGCGGCTGACGGACGCCGACCGGGTCGGCGTGGCCTGCGACGAGACCACCAACCGGGCCCAGCTGGCCGCGGTGCTGGCCGCCTTCGGCGCGCCCGCCGCCGACCTCGACGCGCTGGACGCGGCGACCGCCGACGCGCTGCCCGCCGCCCTGGCCCGCACCGAGCCGTACCTGACCCACCCGGTCTTCCACCAGCACCGCAGCGAGACCGCGATGCTGCGCTACCTGCGCCGGCTCGCCGACCGCGACTACGCGCTGGACCGCGGCATGATCCCGCTCGGCTCCTGCACGATGAAGCTCAACGCCACCACCGAGATGGAGCCGGTCACCTGGCCGGAGTTCGGCGCGCTGCACCCGTTCGCGCCGGCCGAGCAGGCCGCCGGCTACCTGGAGCTGATCCACGGCCTGGAGGACCAGCTCGCCGAGGTCACCGGCTACGACAAGGTCAGCCTGCAGCCCAACGCCGGGTCGCAGGGCGAGCTCGCCGGGCTGCTCGCGGTGCGCGCCTACCACCGGGCCAACGGCGACACCGGCCGCACCGTCTGCCTCATCCCGTCGTCCGCGCACGGCACCAACGCGGCCAGCGCCGTCATGGCCGGGATGAAGGTCGTCGTCGTCAGGACCGGCCAGAACGGCGACGTGGACGTCGACGACCTGCACGCCAAGATCGAGCAGCACCGCGCGTCGCTGGCGGTGCTGATGGTGACCTACCCGTCCACGCACGGCGTGTTCGAGGACAACATCACCGACATCTGCGCGGCCGTGCACGACGCGGGCGGCCAGGTGTACGTGGACGGCGCCAACCTGAACGCGCTCGTCGGCCTGGCCCGGCCCGGCCGGTTCGGCGCGGACGTGTCGCACCTGAACCTGCACAAGACCTTCTGCATCCCGCACGGCGGCGGCGGCCCGGGCGTCGGCCCGGTCGCGGTCCGCGCGCACCTCGCCCCCTACCTGCCCAACCACCCGCTGCAGCCCGCCGCGGGCCCGGAGACGGGCGTGGGACCGGTCTCGGCCGCCCCCTGGGGCTCGGCGGGCATCCTGCCGATCTCCTGGACGTACGTGCGGCTGATGGGCGCCGAGGGGCTCAAGCAGGCCACGCAGATGGCCGTGCTCGGCGCGAACTACGTCGCCAAGCGCCTGGAGCCGCACTTCCCGGTGCTCTACACCGGCCCCGGCGGCCTGGTCGCCCACGAGTGCATCGTCGACCTGCGCCCGCTGAGCAAGGACACCGGCGTCAGCGTCGACGACATCGCCAAGCGCCTGATCGACTACGGCTTCCACGCGCCCACCATGTCGTTCCCGGTGGCCGGCACGCTGATGATCGAGCCGACCGAGAGCGAGGACCTCGCGGAGCTGGACCGCTTCTGCGACGCGATGATCGCCATCCGCGGCGAGATCGACCGGGTCTCGGGCGGCGAGTGGCCCGCCGACGACAACCCGCTGCACAACGCCCCGCACACCGCGGCGGCGCTGGGCGGCGCGTGGACGCACCCCTACAGCCGGCAGGAGGCCGTCTTCCCGGCCGGCGTGTCGGCGGCCGACAAGTACTGGCCGCCGGTGCGGCGCATCGACGGCGCCTTCGGCGACCGCAACCTGGTGTGCTCCTGCCCGCCCCTGGACGCCTACGACGACTGACGGCCGACGCCGCGGGCCGCACCAGGCCGCGCAACCCGTCCGGGCATGGCTGAGCCGGTTCCGCTGGAGACAGGGGAACCGGCTCGGAGGTGCGGTCGCGCGGGGCGGGCCGTCAGGCCGCCGTGGTGATCTGCTCGCTGCCCAGCGGGCGGTGCGGCGCGATGATCCGGCCGTCGGGGAGCAGTTCCCCGGTGTCCTCGAAGAGGAGTACTCCGTTGCACAGCAGGCTCCACCCCTGCTCCGGGTGGTGGGCCACGGTACAGGCGGCCTCACGGTCGGAGCAGTCGGCGGCAGGGCACTGCGGATGGTGCTGGCACATGGTCGATGGTGTCTTTCGCTGCGAGTGATTGATGCCTTCGGTCGTGCTGGCTGCCTGGCTCACGGTGCGTCCCCCCGTTCGTGTGCGGCGGTCCCAAGTCTCGTCCTGCCGGGATGATTCCGCAGGGATTTCCCCCAGCCGGTACTCATTGAGGGAAGACGCGTCACCCGCGCGGGCGGTTGCGCGGCAGAGCGACGGTGCCCCCCTCTCCTCGTCGGGAGAGGGGGGCACCGTCGTGCCGTCCCGGGCCGGGGCCGGCCGCCGCTCAGGCCGGTGAGCCGGCCAGCGGCGGGGGCGCCAGCCGTACGTTGAGCACCGGCGCCAGGTCCACCAGCCGGTAGATCTGGTGCGAGGCGATCCCGGGCGGCGCCGGCGCCAGCGGGATGATCAGGTCCGACGGGTCGGGCTGGGCGGTCGCCGCGTCCGCCCGCGGCACCGAGTGCAGCCACAGGGCCAGCATGTACAGGCCCGGCACCGACAGCAGGTGCGGCTGGTACGTGGACGGCAGTGCCTCCGCCTGCCGCAGCGCCCGCTCCGTGGACACCAGGTACGGGCCCTCGGAGAACCGGGAGAACACCCACCCGTCCGGTGTCGCCACCGTCTCGCCCGCCGCGGCGACCCGTGCGCCCACCCTGATATGGAACCGCCAGCCGGTCAGCCGCGCCTGGGGCAGCGCACCGGGGACGGGCGCCGGTTCGAACACATGGACAGGAAGCGGGTGTTCGGCGTCCAGGGGCCCTTCCGCGGCACGCAGAGCCGGGGTCCTTGCCTCCAGGACCGCGGTGGGCGAACTGAGCGCCGCGAGGACGCTCAGGAGGGCAGGGGCGGGTGCAGGGGGGACAAGCAGCGGCATGATGTCGCCTCTCACTCTGGAGACACAACTGGAGACACAGGTGGTGCGGGGTGTGGGGCGCGGACGGCGCGGTCGGTACGGGGGAAGGCGTCCGGCTCGGGCACGTCCGGCGAGGGCGGAGTCCTTGCCTTGTGCGCGGAGTTTATACGACGCGTGTTCGCTCCGTGTTTCGTCTAGTCGCTGCCAGTATTACGCGCAAGGCGAGAATTCGCCTTCTTTGACAGGCTGCCGCGCAGCATTCCCGCAGGGTATGAGGTGGGCGGTGCATTTTTCTGCCCGCCACGGTCGGCCGGAACCCGCCGGTCGTATTCGCCGGTGTTTACGCAGGTCCCGTGCGCCCGAATGTGCCGCTGGAACGTGCTGCCGTCGTCCGATAGGGCAAGCGTAGCGTGCGGACGTGATCGCTCGCGGCGTTATCGATCATTTGGGTGGGCATCCTCGTGTGGGGACCGCTCGAGGGAGGGACGCTTCGATGGGCGAGAAGGTCGTGGCCGGCGCGTTCGACCTGGCCGATCGCCGGATGTACCGGCGGAAGCTTCAGCAGTGTCTGCTGGGGCTGGAGCGGCTGTTGGACGAGAAGCGATTCGATCGGCCACGGAATCTCATGGGTCTGGAGATCGAATTGAATCTCGCGGATTCCGGGGGGCTGCCGCGCATGATGAACGAAGAGGTGCTGGAGCGCATCGCGAGCCACGATTTCCAGACCGAGCTGGCACAGTTCAATATTGAAGTGAACATCGCGCCGCATCGGCTATCCGGGCGGGTGCTCGACCGGCTGGCCGAGGAACTGCGCACCGGTCTGGGCTACGCCGACCGGATGGCCGGTGAAGTGGGTGCACGCATCGTGATGGTGGGAATACTGCCTACTCTTGAGGCGCAGGACCTCGTCTCGGCGAACCTCTCCAGGGCCGACCGCTACACCCTGCTCAACGACCGCATCCTGGCCATGCGCGGCGAGGACATCACCGTGGACATCGAGGGCGTCGAGCACCTGGTCTACACCTCGGCCTCCATCGCGCCCGAGGCCGCCTGCACCTCCACCCAGCTGCACCTGCAGGTCACGCCGGGCCGCTTCGCCGCGGTGTGGAACGCCGCGCAGGCGGTCTCCGGGCCGCAGATCGCCGCCGCGGCCAACTCGGCCTTCCTCTTCGGCCGCGAACTGTGGCGCGAGACCCGGCCACTGCTGTTCCAGCAGTCCACCGACACCCGGCCCCAGGAGCTGCGGGCCCAGGGCGTGCGCCCGCTCACCTGGTTCGGCGAGCGGTGGATCGACTCGGTGACCGACCTCTTCGCCGAGAACGTGCGCTACTTCCCGTCGCTGCTGCCGATCTGCGACGACGAGGAGCCGCTGCGGGTGCTGGACGACGGCGGCATACCGCAGCTGCGCGAGCTGACCCTGCACAACGGCACGATCTATCGCTGGAACCGGCCGGTCTACCAGGTCGTGGACGGGGTGCCGCACCTGCGGGTGGAGAACCGGGTGCTGCCCGCGGGCCCCACCGTCACCGACGTGCTCGCCAACGCGGCGTTCTACTACGGTGTGGTCCGGGCGCTGGCCGAGGCCGCCAGACCGCTGTGGCACCGGCTGCCGTTCGGCGCCGCCGCGGCCAACTTCGACGCGGCGTGCCGGGACGGCATCGGCGCGGTGCTGCACTGGCCGCGCGGGCGCGGCGGCACCCTGGCGGAGGTGCCGGCCGCCGACCTGATCCGCGACGAGCTGCTGCCGCTCGCCTCCGCCGGACTCGACGCGTGGGGCATCGACCCGGTGGACCGGGACCGCTACCTGGGCGTCATAGAGGAGCGCTGCCGGCGCCGGACGAACGGCGCCGAGTGGCAGGCCGCGGTCTTCCACCGGCTGCTGGAGCGCGGGCTCGACCGGCGGCTGGCCCTGGCCACGATGACGCAGCGCTACCGCGCCCTGATGGAGGCCGGCGAGCCGGTGCACACCTGGCCGCTCGACTGACCGGCCCGGCATCCCGTGCCGTCCGTTCCATCCGGGCGGGGGGGGTCCGTCCGGGAACCGGGCCCGCGGGCTCCCGGACGGTGAAGGCCCGCACGGCTCAGGGGGCCGCGGCCGCGGCGCTGGACGCCGCCGCCACCACCGCCTTGAGCAGCACCGCCTGGATCTGCTGGGGATCGTTCACGCGGTAGGCCGCGCCGCCGGTCGCCCTGGCGATCGTGTCGCACGCCGCCAGGTCGGCCTCCGGGCCGACCGCGATCATGATCATCGGCACCGGGTGCTGCGGGTTGCCGAGCGCCTTGAGCCGGGAGGTGAGGGCGCTCAGTTCGATGCTGCCCGGATCCTCGTTGGCCCCGTCGGTGAGCACCACCACCGCGTTGAACGCCCCGGCCGCGTAGGAGCGGAGCGCGTCCTCGTACACCGCGAGCGAGGTGTCGTACAGGCCCGTCGAGCCGCCGGGCACCGGCTCCAGCGCGCGGAAGGCGGTGTGCAGCCGCTGCCGCTGGGTGGCCCCGCCGGCCGCCTTCCCGCCGAGCCGCCCGGTGGGGACGAGGACCTGGTAGTCGCGGGTGCCGTCCAGCCGGGTGGCGAAGCGCCACAGGCCGATCTGGTCGCGGTCGGTGAACTGCCCGAGGGCCTGCTCCAGCGCGGACCTGGTGACGTCGAGCCTGGTCTGCCCGCCCGCTCCCGGGACCAGCGCGCCCATCGACGCCGAGGCGTCCACGACGGTGGTGATCCGGGCGCTCTGCACGGTGATCTCCCACATCAGCCGCAGCTTCTGCAGCTCCGCGGGCGAGGGGGAGGGGGCGGGGGAGGCCGACACCGGCTGCGGGGTGCGGCCGCCCGCCCTGGCCAGCGTCGCGGCCGCCGGCGGCGCCTCCGGAGCGCGGAACCCCGCCGCGGTCAGGGTGCGCAGCGCGTCGTCCTGGCCGAGCAGCAGCAGGAAGCGGTCCGCGGCCCGCGCCTGGTCGACGGACAGGTCGCG
>Ga0123353_10007480_pt1 | contig 14772 bp, 12 predicted proteins | sample TergutLab28metaG_3_FD_92763 | JGI IMG/M metagenome (GOLD analysis project Ga0123353, IMG submission 92763) | Labiotermes labralis P3 segment gut microbial communities from Petit-Saut dam, French Guiana - Lab288 P3 | ecosystem: Host-associated > Arthropoda: Insects > Digestive system > Gut ... | reverse complement strand
CCTGAATACCAAGTGTGCAGATGATAAAATAATCGTCAATGGTGCGTAACGCAATGGCAGATACAATCAATGCCAATAATCCGCTTAACAGCATGGCAGCAAGTAGAGCAAGCAAAAACGGAACTTGAAAATTGACTGCAAGCAAAGCGGCAGTATAGGCTCCCATACCGTAAAATCCTGCATGTGCCAACGAAATCATTCCGCCGAAACCCGCAGAGAGATTCAAACTTTGCGAAAGCATCACGTAAATGCCGACTAATATCAGTAAGTGCAGTAAGTATTCCATTATTCTTTCAATGTTTTCTGATTTTTTGATGGTGGCAGAAAATTCTCGCCTGTAACGACCGATTTACCGGTTTTGGCTTCCAATTCTTTACGGGCATTTTTGGCGATTTTTCCTCCTTTTTTACTTGCTGTAGCATTTTTCGTAAAACCCTTTGCCTGTTCGCTTTCGGCGATTTGCCGAGTAGAAAGCTCTGCTAAGGCGGTGAAAATCAATTCTGCTTCAGACATGTGGTCGCGCAGATTTTGTGTTTTCAGGTTTTTCAACGTTTTATGTTGCTTCACGGTCAGTCCTGTCCATTCCTGATGAATGATGTTGGTAAGCGCAGCAAATTCGTTTTGTTCCTGTACGCCCGATTCTTTCCAGTAGTCAGTCAGTTTGTTGCGGGTTTCTTGACCGCTCATGCGTTGTTGTATCCATTTTTCGCTCCGTCCGAGTTTGAGCCAATTGCCTCTTGCGCGGTCTATACCTTGTTCCGGGTCTATTGTTTCCTGAATACGCTCGTAGCCTACTTTCGCTAACCATTGCTTAAACGGTTCTGCTTTGGGCGACGGAATAGACTGAATAATACGCAAAAGGCTCTGTACGTTGGCACAATCAGTATTATATTTTTTACCATCGGAAGAGATTAATTTCAGTTGTCGACAAATTGTCGACAACTCAATTCCTTCTTCAAGTGTAACCCGTTGTTTCATTTTAAACCAATAATCCCGTGAATTAGCGCTGTCGGTTAAAACCTCAACTACATCAACTACAGAGAAATACCATTCTTCTGCTTGTTCGTCAAAATGAGTTCTTATTTTCTTGTCTTCAAATAATTTAATTGCTGTGTTTTGTTTCATAATGTTACAAATTTTATTTTTAAATCTCTATTTTTTTCAATCGTTTGCCGCTAAAGCCGAGCGGCCTGGCTATCAAGAACAAAATCAGAATAATATACGCCACAGCGTCCATCCATTGGCTACCGATGTAGTAAGCTGCCAAGTGTTGCGCTGTTGCCAAAAGCAAAGCACCGCCCACCAAGCCCCAATTACTGCCTACGCCGCCGATAATCATAGCCACTACACCATAGAGCAACCAACTGAATCCCATTGTGGGGCGCATATCCGTATCAAAGGCGATTAAAATTCCCGCCACCGCCACCAATGCCGAACCAATACCAAACGCCCATAAAATAACTTTGTTGGAATTAATGCCGACAACATTGCTCAATTCGGGATTGCTTGCCACTGCACGGATATTCCGCCCGATACGGCTGTATTTCATAAAGAACGCGCAAGTGATAAACAATGCTAAGCAAACTGCTATCGTGATAATCTGAATATCGGTAATATATGCCCCAAGAAACCGATGACCTACTTTAACAACTCCGGTTCTGACACTTAGGGTAGAATCGCCCCAAAGCATGGAAATCAGATTTTGCAGCACGATATAAAGCCCCAACGAGGCAATCATCAGTATCATGGGCGAGGCGTTGCGTTTGCGCAAGGGTTTGTAGAGGGCTATCTCGGATAACATGCCTACGGCGGTGGCGCAGAGTATGGCTAAGAGAATGGAAATGGCTACCGGAAAGGCTAATTGTATAGAGAAAAGGTATGTGAAATAGGTGGAAAAGGTTAAGGTGATGGCGTGGGCGATGTGGAAGAAGCGGGTAGGGTAATAAGTTAATGAGAATGATTGACTTATTAAAAGGAATAAGACAAATGATATGAAAATATTTACAACTATCTGTGTCATGTCAAAATACAATTTTATATCCTTTTTCTTGCAACAATTTTATTGTCTGTTCCCGATCATAGTAAGAGGTGCGAAATTGTTCCTGCCCATTTTTAATTAGTTCATAATTTAGATATGCGCCCGGAAATGTACCACAATCAATAGTAAAAAAGTCACCTCCTCCTTGTATTAACTTTAAATTAATATCTATATTTTCCCTTGTATTAATGAATAGTTTTGTTTCGGGAAATATCAACTTAAATAAATAATTTACGAATATATAGTTTTCATCATCAATCATGTACTTACTGTTTTCTACTGACAAGCCCATGGCACGTTTCAATCTTGGATTTCCAATAATATAAGGCTCTATAGCATAAGTTTTTCTAATATATAAACCATGTGCTATTAAATTAATGACATCTTCAACCCAATCACTTAATCCAAATAACACAGCAAAAGCATATTTTTTTATACCTGCTTCAATTAACCTGTCAAAAGTGTCTATCCGGTAATTAAAGTTCGATTTTGGGGTATTGTTTGGATGCCATCTTTTGTAGTTCTCTTTGGAATAAGTTTCAATCCATAACAATACAAAATCAATACCGACATCATGAAGTATTTTATAGTCATCTATTGATAAGGACGGAGCATTAATTCCGATTTCAAGTTCCTTGCCAATAGATTTTCCAATATGCTTTGCTTTTATGATTCTTTCTGCAATGCGTTTTGCCGGAAAATTCATGTCTGTTGAATATACAAACTCAATAACAGTATAGCCCCAATCAAGAATAAGTTTGAGTTCTTTTTCAAAATCTTCATCATTGAGTTCTGTACGCAAAACATGTGGGTTGCTTTTTCTAAAACTGCAATATGCGCAATCATCTATACATTTGCTTGTATGATATTGGGGGATAATCGGTTTTAAATGATTCTGATAAATGTTCTTTCTATTATTGATAGAATGGTTGATAATAATATTTCTAATAGTTATATCTTTCATTCCTTGTCGTAGTATAGGGACAATATCTGCAATATCTAATTGTTCGCTCAGAATACTCTCAATTGATTTATTCCAATCACGAGGAACAGAGCTTGTAGTATTTTGCAAATAACCAGAAAACATATTACGCTTTTTTTCTTGCATAAATAACAGCAAATTTATAAGAGATAGGAAAAACTTCAATATCAGTGAAATTTGATTTTAGCAAAAATTGTTCTATTTTACTTTTATCAATAAAATAATCTCTTTTTACTTGACGGGCATCTTCTTTTATCTCTAATAATTTATTGATTAAATTTTTATATTCCAATTTCTCTTTTTTATTTACTTTACTTTCTATCAGTGTATGTACTTCTTCCATAACATTAATATACAGTTTGTCTATCTGATTTTTACGCTTTAAATCTTTATTATAGTCGCTTTCTATCTGATTGTTTATTAACATTTCTGAAATCAATAAAGTACCGTTATCTTTTAACAATTCAGAAAATTTCTGAAATGCTTTAAGTTTGTCTTCCTCATCCTTAATGTCGTGGATAACAAAACTACATTGAACACAGTCAAATTTATCATCAGTGCTATATTCAACTAAATTTTTAGTTGCTTTTTCTACATTAAATTTGTCGTTTAAATTAGCACCAACCTCACTATTTATATCTATGCCAACTATTTTATCAAATAAAAAACTATATTTTTCATCAAGTTTAGATAACATTGAATTTAATTCATCGCCATATCCAATTCCTATTGAGAGTATTGTTTTTGGTTTTTTATTTACAATTATGTCCACTTGTTTTTCAATAATTTTTTGAATAGTTGGCAATTCAGATATTTTTGAATAGTCTTTATATAAATGTGATTTATATTTAGGGTTGTTAGTTCGAATAAAAGAATTGATTTCTTGATAAATTTCATTATTGGCTTTATTCCTATCAAAGTGGTTAATAAGTTTATCAGACATTGAATTTGCCTTCTCTGGTGTGATTAAAAGCGTTTTGGCTTCAATGTCGTATGTCGCTAAAAGGGCATCTTCTTCTTCCTCATAAGTAACGTGGTCAGACAATAAATAATCGCCGCCTTTTAAGTATTTTTCATCAATGATATAACAAAGAATATTTGAATTGATATTTGTTTTTATTTGTTCACAAGTCAATCCTAATTTCATAAAATATTCCAAAAAGTCCAAATTTCTTTTCATCCAATATTTTCCTACCTTAATCAAAAGACGAGTAACAGTTATGCTCTCAAGACTATTCAGTTCTTCAAATTTTTGAAAATGTGGATAATTTGAATTAAGATAACTCCAAAAAGCATATTCGTTGGTTTTAATAAATTCCAACAATTGATTATTATCTTCTAAATTGTAAGTACTATATTTACTTTCCGATTCTTTCATTTCTTCTGCAACTAATCTAAAAAAATATACTGGGTCAAATGCAAAAACTGTAAATATTTTTTTTACATTATTTCCTTTCGTAACTCCTTCTGAATAAATCGAGTAAGTTAGTGGAGTAACATTATTATATATAATTGTATTAGTATTCGGTTCTTGGTCTTTAATGCGATATTTTTCAAGTATTTTTTTGAAATTTGAACGACACAATAAATCCTTTTCGCAATCAGGGTCCGCCTGTCGGGTTATTTGTTCCCGTAACTGCTCATTTTTACTACCATATCTTGCTAAAACAAACGAAAAGATTGCAAAAGAAAGTCCAATAAAAATAAGTAGTATATTAAGCCATACACCATATTCTTTCTGAGTATCAACTAAGCCTCTAAGATTTGCAAAAAATGTACCTAAAGATGTAATTGCAAGAATTACGACGGCGACTGTATCTTCTGTTTTCCACTTCATAACGAAACAAATTTACCATTTTTTACCGTAATAAATCTCATTTTTTTGACGACATCACCATTTTTATCAAAAGAAAATTTTCCGGAAACACCATCAAAATCTCTAATATTTGCTATTTCATTTCTAATACTCTCTCTTGATATAACACTTCCTTTATCAGTGAGGTTAATAATTGCATATTCAATTACTTTCATGCAATCGTAGCCTTGTGCGGCAAAGGCATCGGGCTTGGTTCCGTATTTATTGAAAAAATCATTCGCGAATTTTTGCACATAATCATTTTCACTTTCAACATCATAGGAAGGATATGTAAAAATAATGCCCTCAGCCTGTTCCCCTGCTAACTGAATAAGACGCTCGTCATAAAAACTATTAACTCCCAATATCTGAATATTAAGGTTAAGGTCTTTCATTTGTTTTAAAATATTAGCGACTTCCTGATAATAGCCGGGTATAAACAAAACATCTGGATTACTATTGCGAATTTTAATTAATTGTGTTCTAAAGTCAGAAGTCCCTTGAGAAAATCCTTCACTAAATACGACCTCACCTCCTACTTTTTCAAACTCTTCAGAGAAAACATTTTTTATTCCAACACCATAATCAAGATTAACATATAACACTGCGACTCTTTTTATTTGCATAACATTAGCGGAATAATCAGCAATAATATAACCATCATAATTATCAGAGGGCCAAAGTCTAAAAAAATATTCCCCTGAATTAGTTAGTGACGGCAATGTAGCCGTTGGTGAAATTAATGTTACCTTTTCTTTTTGTGCTATTGGGGCAATTGCAGCCGCTCCAGAACTCATAGCACCACCAATAACTACATCAACTTTATCTGCTAATAATTTATTAAAGATAGTAGTAGATGTTTTAGTGTCGCCTTTATCATCTTCAGTTATTATTTTTATTCTATCTTTTATAACAGATTCTTCATAGGCTAACTTGATACCATTGTTAATTGCGACTCCATAAAGCGCCATATCGCCTGTCATAGGAAGCAATACTCCGACTTTTATTTCTTGCCTGTTTTGGCATGACCAAAACGCAAGCGGCATCATCAACATCGCCACTAAAAAAACACTTACTCTCTTCATATCTATTTTGATTTTTATGTTATTACTTTATTTCAACCGCTTCAAATTCCTATTCTCCACCAACGACCGCATCTGCGTAATCGCCACTTTATTGAGTTGCACAAGCCGTTCACCCTGCGTGAGTTGCTGCTGAATAAGCAGTGCGTTAATGCTTTCCATATTCGAGAGAACCACTAACTGTTCCAAAGTGGCAACATCGCGGATATTGCCTTTTACATTGGGGTTTGCATCGCGCCATTGTTTTGCCGTCATTCCAAAAAGCGCCACATTCAACAAGTCGGCTTCTTCGGCATACGTGTAGGTAATTTGCTCTTTGGTAACGACATTCGGAATGATATGCTCCTTAATGGCATCGGTATGAATACGGTAATTTATTTTTGAGAGGGTGCGTTGCAAGTTCCATTCTAAAGATTTTGTATGTTGTTCGTCAATTTTGAGACGTTCAAATTCGCTAATAAGATAATACTTAAACTCTGGACTTAGCCAAGAGGCAAATTCAAAAGCAATATTCCTGTGCGCAAACGTGCCGCCGCCATACCGTCCCGCTTTAGAAATAATGCCGATAGCGTTCGTTTTTGTAATCCATTGTTTTGGAGAAAGAGCAAAACCTGTTTCCGTACTTAACATTTTAACCTCACTGAATCCCGTGAGGTTAAAATCGAGTCTTTGTACATTTATTTTTTCCTTTTTTGCCATATCATTATTTTATAATTCCTAACTCCAATTCAATCTCCTTACTTATAACATCTTCCATCAGTTGCCTTTTATGCTCCACAATTATAAAAGAAACGTTGCTCTTATGCAAATCGTATATACAATTTTTCAAGATTTCGGAATGGGTAACATCCACGCCAGCAAACGGTTCATCAAGCAAAAGCAATTTCGGTGAATGTACTAACATACAACCAAAAGCGAGAATCTGTTTTTCGCCACCCGACAAATTAAACGGCGTGCGTTTCCGCAAAGTTTCAAGCAACGGCAGCATTTCATAAACCTTCTTTACTCGTTCTTTAGCATCAGTATTTGTGTAAATGCTTGCCGAAGTGAGTAGATTTTCTTCTACCGTAAAATCCTCAAATACATTCTTTTTCTGCGGCATATAAACAATGCCGCGCTGTATCATTGCCGAAACAGGCAAGGCGGTAATGTTGTGTCCTTCAAAAATGATCTTTCCTTCTGGTGTCCATGGTTTAAGTAATCCGTAAATGGTTTTCAACACAGTACTTTTTCCGGAGCCGTTGCCACCACTTAGCAAAACGATGTCGTTTTTTGCCACTTCAAATGAAACATCGGTCAAAACTTGCTTTTTGCCGTAGCCGGTGGTAATATGTTCTACTTTCAGCATACAATCGCTCCTTTCTCCATTTGTAGCACTTTATCGCTTGTTGAATTGATGTACGCAGTATTATGTTCAATCTGCAAAATTGTTTTCCCCTCTTGCTTTAACTGCTTTATCAAATTTGTGATTTTCAATAAATTCAAATTGTCAATGCCGGCAACCGGCTCGTCAATTAACAAAAAATCGGCGTTGTTTGCTATACAACAGCCGATTGTGAGCAATTTTTGTTGTCCGTAAGAGATTTCACCTGCTAACTCATTGCACTTTTCCGTTAAAGAAACTTTCTCAAGAATTTCATCGGCACGTTGTTTCTGTTCTTTTGTTGGATAAGCAAATTGCTTGGTTTCTAATGCTAACAGGATATTTTCGTAAACCGTCATCTGTGTTGCTAAACGCAAATCCTGGAATGTTCGCCCAATGCCCAAACGATTCACGCGGTAAGGTGCAAATGTTGTAATTTTCTTTCCTTTAAACTCGACTGTGCCTTCTGTGGGCGGAAGAAAACCGGAAATAATGTTTATTAAAGTAGTCTTTCCCGAACCGTTGCCGCCTTTGAGCGTATATACCAAACCTTTTTCTAAAGAGAGATTTACTCCGTTTAGAACGCGGACGTCGCCAAATGATTTGTGTATATTTTTTAGTTCGAGCATTTTATAATTTATTGCATTACCTTAATTCCTATATTGTTCCCCATTTTTAAAACCGTGCAAAATTACAAACTATTTTTAAAATCTCATTGCAACAGCAATTAAAAGTTACGAATTAAGGGATTTTTTGCCCTAAATCCTCCAGATACCCTGTTTCTGCGTTTATAAAAATGAGGGAACTGGGAATCTCTCCCCAACACACATATTTTTATTTTTTATAAATCAGTACCTTAAAGCACCTTCTTTGCATTCATTCTAAGCATTCCTTTATCTTCATATTGTTTTGAAATAAAGCCATTTCTTTCAAGATATTCCGCCAATTGCTTATTCTCTTTTGTAAGGCTAAAATTTCTTTTATGCCCTTTCTGCTCTGCAATCAACGCATAATCAGTGCCTAATAATTCTAAACCCGATTTTACAAATAATCTGTCGTAAGTTGATTCAATACATTTTCTTACAAATAGTTTTAACTTTTGTTCTTGATCTGTTGCACTTGCCAATATTCCAAGAATAAAATCATTATTTACAGGTATTTTTGATGATTTATTGAGAGTAGCATTGATAGAATTTGATAAGCTATTTAAAATAACTCTAATAGCTGTTGGGGTATTGGTATTTCCTTCAAACATTGTCGAAGGTAGAGACTGGATTATTGTTAATTTTTCAGATAATGATAGATTATTACTGCTTAATAAAGATTTTGCAGCACTTGAATCTAATGGATATGAATTAATATTTGATAAAAAATCCGATTTGTTTTGTAATATGAAAGTTATAATTAATTCAGGGAATTTCGTATTAATTAATTCGTAATACTTGTTGTTAAACGTTACACCTCTTGTATTTACCAAAATCTCTATCCTATCTGAATCCAAATTCGATAAGTCATAACTAACAAATTGACGACTAAAAGATTTTCTAACTTGTTTGTAGGTTTCAATAGGTAATAGGTTGCTCCCCAACAGTTTTATGAATAATTTGCCATCATTGTCTCCAGCAATTTTTTGTTGGCTTAATTCTTCGCAATTTTTGGAAATAAAATTAACGATTATTGCGAAATCTTCATCTTTTTTATTTGCGAAATATTTTTCAATAGCTATCCACGTTGGTTTTACCACATTAAAAGCAATAACAGTATCCCAAAAACTTGGAACAACATCATTTAAATCTATTTTATTGGATTGTTTTGACAAATACTTGCTTTTAATTTCATTATCAATTCCCTCATTATCTAATATTTCAAGAATAGCGCCGTCATCTTCTAATGTGCTTGTTTCAGGGAAAATAGTGTCAATACAATCTTTTAGATTATCCTCAATATATTCTATAAAACTGTTCTGTGGAGCATTCGCGGTGTTTGTTGGTATTTTGCCAATAGCTGTATAGCTTGCAGTTTCATAATTTTTAATAAGCTCAGGATTGATGTAAAATATAACACTTCTAATATTGTTATCTGATAATTTATAATAATTGCCTCCAATAATGAAATCCATTAAATTTTTCGCCACAGGTACCTCACCTAAAAGATTGTTGAATTCTATATCTAATTGTTCTATAATGAATCTTATATTATCGAAGGTTATTATATCTAACTTCTCTGCTATAAAATCAAATCGTTTAGCAATATAGTCTTTGAACTTTTGGTTGTCATATTTTTTATGTTTTTTTGAGGAAAGTATTGCAGCAATAACTCAAAGTTTATATCAGAAAATTGTGAAGATTCTAATATGCCTATGGTAAAGAAATCGTCCCAATTAAAAAAAATGTCAACAAAAAAATCATTTCTTTTTTTACCCTTAGAATAATAAGAGTATATAAAATCAAATTTCTTATGCTTTTTAATAACATTTTGAATAGATCGATACTGCAAGGGATACCCTTTTTTGTTTTCTACAATAAAATCAAGAATATTAACATTGAGGATTTCCGATTTAGCGAAAAGAGACTCTTTAATAGCAGTTACAACAACTTTTGGTTTGCGGATTTCATAATCATACTCATTTGCTATTCCAATTTTTAGTTCTTCAATAAATTTTTTATCAGATTGTGTCATGACACCGGGATAAAAGTAAGATATATAGCTATCGTAATGTTCGTCAATATAACCCTCTCGAATCAAAAAAGCAATAAGCCTATTGCCTTTAGTATCTTTATAAAAATCTTCAGCGGGATACGTGCTCAAAATTTGATGTAGAGGCAGAGTACGCAATTCTAATATTTCTTGCTGTAAGTTTTTAAGCTCAATATTTATCTCATCAACTCTTTTCGGATATAACGTAAGCCTTTGTCTGTAAGTGTATTTTGGGTTAACCTCTTTTTCAATATCTTGAAATAAAATAGTTACATTGAGCGGATACCCATTGGTATTGATAAATTTAAAAGTGTTGTTTTCCAATTTTTGGAATAAATCAGCACTCTGAATTATTTGGAACAGTGTGTATTTATTTCTCTCTTCTTCAAAATACTGAATATTGCTACCTTTCTCAAGGTATTTCATTACATATACGGTTCTCAATTCTTTCGCTTTTTCATTTGAGTAAAAATTGATTATTGTGTCAAGTTCTTCTTTAAGTTTTTTAATTTTCTCATCTTTTTCACTCACATTACTGTTATGATATTTTACTCTATTAGAAATTACTTCATATACAATTCCTTTTTGATTATGAAGTTGTGCAAAATCATCAGGATAATAGTTTTTATACAATATCATTGCCAACATTTTTTCAGACGATATACCTTCAACTCTTTGACTATATTGGATAAACTCATTGACAATATTTTTTAGAATACGCATATCATCAATATATAGCCCTAAATCCATGCACACTTCTTCCGAAATATTCTTCACTTCTTTCTCTCTGAGCACCTCCAATAATTTATCACGAGAATTAGAGGCATCAATTACCGGAATAACAGTTGCGATATAATCAAAGAATTTTGTCCGTGATGTATCTTTAAACCTATCATCTCGAATGGCATAAATAAAGGTTATCTTTCTGTTACCACTTTTATTTATTGCTTTTGATTCATTCAATAAATAATTGAGTTCTCTTAGTTTAATAAAGATATTGGGTGTATTAAATCTGTCTAAATCTTCTATAAGTACAACATCGTATTCCGTAACTTCAAAGAAGTAAATTATTTCATCTAAATGCTTATTAAAAATGGATGTACTACTTTCTTTAATATCAATTTCACCATCTTTAATGTTGAATTTATTAATTTTGTTATTGTAGGTTTTGATTATCAATTTTTTGAAAACATAAACAGAGAAGAATATGATATATGCGAATAATAGAATATCCCACACTATTTTCCAAATTTCACTACAAGCAAAGAACGTGTAAAAGCTCTTAACATATAAAAGTCTGGGGTCAAGCAAAATGCAACAAGCGATGATAAACAATAATAATCCTAAAGCCATTATAAAGCTATGACACCTACTAATATGTTTGATTCTTTTAAATCTTGATTGAGGTATTGATTCCGTTTTTTCTTTGTAAATAAGTTGTTGAAGAATACTGTATTCAATTTTTCTGTTTAAAGCCTCATCGTCTTCTTGGTTGTTTGAGTTGATAGCATTAACAGGTTTTTCAGGGTTTTGAATTTCGCCATCTATTTCATTTTCATCATGTTCTTCTCTCTTTTTTTCTTCTTCTTTCTTCTCATTTTCTTTTGAACCATCTAAAGTTGCTAATGAAATATGCAAATAATGGTGTTGTGGAAAGTCTTTTGTTAATGCTAATAATACAGAGCTTTTACCGGAACCATATGGGCCGGTTAAAGCGATATTCTTTACTGATTTTTCATTAAGCATGCCTGCAATATCAATAACCGGTTGATAAGCAGGGTTGTTTTTTTCAATAACTTCACCATGTTCATTTTTGATAGAAATAGTTTTCTCTATCGGGGAAGGTGTTAATGAAAAATGGCTTGACTTTACAACATTAGGAGGTATATTGCAATTTTTATTTCTTTTAAATAGACAGCGAAATATTCTTTTCATAATTGAAAAACAACGGCAAAGATATAACTTATTTGTAAATTACGAACTATGAGTTAAGTCGATAATAATATCTACTGGGATCGTTTCAGCAACAACACCATTCATATTTTTAAATGCCCAATTTGGAGCACTGCTATATTGTTTGAAAAATTGCCAAAACTTGTGATATTCTTCTTCTGTAGTAAAGCTGGAGTGATCTTTGCCTGCGACAGGTATAATATAAACAAATTTCCAACAAGTAAAACCAAATTCAGCAACGGCATAGGGTAAGTTTTCTTCATCTGTTTTTCTTAAATATACCACTATCTGAGGGTGTTTTAAAAATGATTCGCATGAAGGCAAAATTGCAATTTTTGGCAATTCTTCAAAATCTTTATTTCCATTTATCCATTCTATTGTTTCAGAAAAATGTACCAGATATGCTTTATCAATAACGCCTAATGCGTACTTTACCAATGCCCTATAAATATTTTGTGTTTTGATTTTTTTATTCGTTTCAAATTTTAAATTAAGATCATTAAAATCCGGGCTATTAACATTTTCATCTGTATGTATTTGCTTAATAGTAATTTGTTTTCCATTGGCTTCTATTTCAATATTTTTTCCTTTAATTTTTGGAATACCGTTTTTCCCTTTAACAGCATTAATAACACGTATAAGATCCAAATAAACGATGAAATCATTTTCCATTCCTGTGCCAAATTTCTCATTACAACTATCACATTCATCATTAGTAATGATTTTCTTATTTCCCAGTGCTTCTGATATTGTATGTGCAACTTTTCTAAAAGTAACTTCCGGTGTACTTTTATTACAAAATCTGCAAATTCGCTTGGATTTATTAGGCTCCCCAATCCTATTCGGAGTTAGTGCATTAAAAGTACTAATATCATAATTTTTCAGTATTTCTTCATGATTACTCTCTATTTTTTTCTCAATTACTTCAAATACGTTATCTTTAAGTGCTTGTAAATGCCTGCAATAACGTACAAAACATTCTATTGATAACGTAGAATTGGGCAAAAAGATAAAATATTCGTTATCTTCTAAACTTTGAAAAAAAGAGTTTAGTTGTTGGATTTTTGGATATATAGTTTCATACTTTTGAACAAAAGAATTAAGATTTTTACGAAACTCTGCTGTATTTTGTTGAAGATCATCATTAGTGATAATATAATTTTTGTGATTGATATTTGAGGTGAAAACAAAAATTAAATCGTTGAATACTTGTTTGATTTCTTGGTTTGGTTTTCTTTCAAGTGAAATATATCCTGCTGATAGTGCTATAAATGAAATTTTCATTGTGTTCACTGCATCAATAATAATGTAATAAGGTGCAAATTAACACAAATTCTTCAACGAGACAAGTTGAGCGAAAATTGTAATTACTACATCAAAACGTATTGAAACGTGAGTCATAACATTATGTACGCTTAAACCGCACATGCTAAGCTATTTTCCTAATTACCTTATAAATACGCCTCAAACTCGGCATGCCGTCCTCTCCAAGTACGCTTCTAAGCAATTTGGAAACATCCACATTCTTCGGCGCATTGGCTTTAATGATCATCGCCGCCATAGTATTCATAAAATTTTTGCTTTCTTCTTTTCCGGAAGGAATTACCTGTCCGAATCTTTTACCAAAGCGGCTAAATACCTCTGTGTAACCTACTTTTTTACAGTCAATGGAACGGCGTATTTTCTCGCTTAAGCCATCGGCGCCCATCATATAGTAACCGCACGCCATTTCGGTAGCGTTCCAAAGGGCTTTAATTTCCAGGAAGGCATCGTATTGCAGATCACCCGCTTCGTCAAGAATAATAAGGGGAATGGGCAGCGTTTTCAAGTAAAACACCAAATCCTCGTAAACCTCGGCATATTTTCCGGTACTGCCCACCCCAAATTCTTTGGCAATATAGCGTATGAGCTTCTGTTTACTTTTCACCTGCGAACAATCCACATAAACAGCGTGTTTGTGCGCCTTTGCGTAGTGCTGTGCCGTAAAGGTTTTACCTATATCGGAATGGTCGCACAAAAGCGCCGAAAGGCTCTCATTCTGGCACTTTTCTAACTGTGCGGTGATAAACTGAAACACAGGCGTGTTTACCGCTTTCCATTCCGGCTCAGGGGTTCTGTTTTTAAATTCTAATGTAATCATTTTATTGGTGTTTTAGGTTTATAATTGATTTTAAGTTTATAATTGTGCTAATGCCAATTCTGCGTAATCTTCTATAAATTCGTATTCATCGTAGTTTTTTTCCGGTGCCGGCACCGGTTCCACAACGTCCACCGGAACGGCTGTGATGGCGCGGGAGGTAACCGTATCCATTATGCCTACCTGCGGAATGTTGCGGCGTATTTCCCTGATGTTTTTATCAAATATTGCAATGCGTTTGTGTTGGTAAAGCATGTTTTGGCGGTCGGTTTCGGTACGTTCAACAGCGCACTCATTGTAGGATTTTTGTGTCCTGTTCGTGGCTTCGCCTATGTACATTTCGCCCTGATACAGGTAAACCGTTTCAACAGAGCCACTTTCATCCGGCAACCAGTATGCTTCCACTTTGCAGTTGTTTGGTTTTAGCCTGCGTAAACAGTTCAAATCCACCAGTTCAAAAGTTTCACTGTTCGCCATCACATAATCGTTGTTGTAAATGGTGCACACCTGCACGTTCCCGATATGGCGGTACAATTTCCACCTTTCAATGGCGGTCAATTCCGGATTTGCAAATTTCACAAACACATCCTTGCGGGTCATTCCCGGAAAAGTATTTTGCAGAGGGTGCAGTTCGTTATTGTGTGTCTCAATATCTTTCAGGTCGT
>Ga0123353_10007479_pt1 | contig 14772 bp, 9 predicted proteins | sample TergutLab28metaG_3_FD_92763 | JGI IMG/M metagenome (GOLD analysis project Ga0123353, IMG submission 92763) | Labiotermes labralis P3 segment gut microbial communities from Petit-Saut dam, French Guiana - Lab288 P3 | ecosystem: Host-associated > Arthropoda: Insects > Digestive system > Gut ... | reverse complement strand
TCTGGTTTTACCGTGTCCTGAAACCATAGCTGTGAAGTTTGAGGTTATGACAATTTTCGATTTGAGTCTGTCTGTGATGCTTGGGTAGAAATGTTTTGTTAGAGCTGCCTTAGGGCTTTCCTTCCAGTTTTGTTGCCATTTTAGTTTGGATTCTTCTTCTAGCTCCCGGAACAGCGTGCTCAAAGGTATTCTGCTGAAGGATGTTGTCATATCTTCATCCTTCGTCCTGTATGTATGTATGTATATATGTATGTATGTACGTATGTATGTATGTACGTATGTATGTGTGTGTGTATGTATGTATGTGTGTGTGTGTATGTATGTGTGTATGTATGTATGCATGTATGCATGTATGTATATATGTATGTATTTGTGTATGTATGTGTGTGTCCAGTGTCACTGTATTTAACGGTAAACTATGAAGTTTGTACTACGTCATTTACATAACCATCCTGTCAATATGCTGCTGTTGGCTCTAAATATTGCGAGAATTTTGATTAAAAATTGCGCGAATTCCAGTTATCATCAATGCAGATGATTAGGAAGAACACTGTGGTTCAGGGTAAATCCTGTCTAAATTTTCTGTCGCAAGGAACATAACTTTCACATTCCTTCAGAACAAATTTATTAACATTTTGTAGTCAGCAGTATGTGTCATTCCCGCGGTAGACACTGCAATGTGCACACATCGCTACAAAGTTAAGTTAGGGTCATTTAGCTCTACAAACAGCAACTGTTCTACAATCCGGGGTGTGACTCTTTTGCTTGTAAATATCACTATATCGATATGACAGCAGGAACACAAAGAATGTAAAAAAGGTAAATCAGTTCCATTACAGACCCAAGGTGCCCAGAGAGTTCCTGGAGGTTAAGGTCCCCAGATTACGTGACAACGGCACAGGATGGTTGTAAGGTTGTCAGCCGTACGCACCAGCTGCTCTTTACCCCCAGGAAATGCTCCTGGTACTCATTTCTGTTAGAGGCTGGGTCGACCCCAGGGCCGTAGTGCGATCAAAAGGATTATATCAATGAAAAATTCCAATGACACCATCTGGAATCGAATCAGCGACCTTCCGATTTGTAGCACAGCGCCTTAACCACCGTGCTACCGCAGTCCCCCACTAAGAATGTAACATCACAAATTAAGAAAATGGCGTTTAATCTCTTAAATAAGGAAAAGTTTGCAGTGTAGATTCGAATCGCACCCGAAAGTCCCCCCCCCCCCCGCAACACTAGAACATCGCTGTAACAGCAGTGGCCACCGTACAGATTGGTAAAAATGTGGCGTGACTGTCATAACACTGGGCGCACGATTTGTCCGTGCCACAAGCACGCCAGCTCCATCACACATACAGCCTGCACTCGCCGGGACAACAGCTGAAGCTATCTTGTTCGTGGACACGATAGAAGGGACACGTTCTTTGTGTGTTCTATCCTAAGTCCGTAGCAAACTGAAAAGTTTCCATATTATATATAAGAATTAATTTATAAGGAGATATTTTATTGTACTGGGATTCTTGCTACCGAAATAAAAGGTAGAACTGTCCATGTCCACACCATGAAGAAATATATTTGGGGCGTAAAGGTGCAGCTCCATTGAATCTTGATCTAGGCACTACGTGGAAGAGAGTGGTCAGGTTGAGGCTCCAGCCGCTTTATCACCGAGGAAGACCCGCGATACCCTATGAATAGTAGGCTGAGTGGGGGCTCAGTGTCGGTCTGGACTTTTGGAGAGGAGAAAACTGCTGCTGCTGCAATACTCGCTTTAGTATTGTGTAGATCGTGACGATTTGCCCTGAATTCCACTTACGGCGGCTGCTTCTTGTGATCTGTTATTTTGCAGATGTGCGATGTTATGGAGCGTTGTGTGAGAAATAGTGGGCGTTGGGCCGCATTCCATCAATTTTGAAATTCCGCAAGTCGAGCTTCTTTCCTTGTCAGCTCATGGATAAATATTTACTTAAATGTTTAACCAGAACAATAACAAACAAATCTGCTGCCATCAGATGTAAGTTTTTACTAAAAACAAACAGGAAGAAGTTGTCACATGACAAGAACGACTAGGAATGCATGGTCTCTCAACTTATTTTACAAAATATGTGAGGAAAATATCGAAATTTTTAGCAGAAGGAATATATAAAAATATAATAATATAAATAACCAACTAGATGCAACAATAACAATTTATTAGTAATTTCAATCAGCTCAACATGTTTCGAGCGATAATTTCGCCCATCCTCAGGAGCACTAGACTGTGTTTACAGCTTGTGGTATAATGCACCGACGATGTTGCCGGCCGGCAGCACCGTCGGTGCATTATACCACAGTCTAGTGCTCCTGATGATGGATGAAATTATCGCCCGAAACATGTTGAGCTGATTGAAATCTTTAATAAATTGCTATTGTTGCATCTAGTTGGCTGTTTATATTATTATATCAGTGATGCACTGTCACACAAACATCAAATACATAAAAATAAATGCCAAATATCGTTTCGCTGTACGTTCTCGCCAAATGCAAGGATACGTGAACATTTACATCATTTATCTTCGACAACTTCAGTATAACTAACATAATCTGAAAGTAATTGCAACAGAAATGGTTGTTTTTAATAACTAAAATGGAATTTTATATAATCTGTAAGCGATTTGTATTCATTACAGTCAATAATATATCAGAGAAATGTAAATCTACAGCATTACTTGTGACGTAAGTTCTTGTTGTTTGTCTGATTAGCATTCGATTATATGTGTATTTGCTTCTGTTTGTCATGTAGACTGAAGACACTTCAATTCAGCTCTCCAATCTGTTCTGCACACTTCAGCACACTGTACCTCTCTACAGCCTTCATTAGGTTACATTTTAACGTTATAGGCTGCCATCGCCAATACAGTAATTTTAGACGGGAAACATTGCGCCTGAAGATGGCAGTTTTCTGTCGAATAGTAAATAATGTCGGTATCCTTAATACTGTTGTGTGTGTCGAGAACAAACAGCTAAACAATTAGGAAATTTACAGCGTTACACCGCGGTGCGTTAATCCAGTAACAATTGATTCATCTACACAGCTAAAGGTTTTTTATGTTAATGGTTGCGTGCATCGCTGGTCTATATTAATAACTTTCCAACGAGATGCAACACAAAGCAGTCTAATTATTATTCTGCAAGTTCACTCTACATGTTTCGGGTGTCAACCACACACATCAACAGGAGTTACAGTGTTGCGTACTACTGTTGATGGGTGTGGTTGACACCCGAAACATGTAGAGTGAACTTGCAGAATAATGAATAGACTGCTTTGTGTTACATCTCGTTGGACAATTATTAATATAGCTAAGGGTTATTTCCACATCCATTAAGTTTTGAAAGTGACGCAAAAAAATACCACATTAAACACGAATTTTAAGTAGCCACAATGTGTGGGGGGGGGGGCGATAGCTCAGTTGGTATAGTGATTCGCTATGGATTGTAAGGTTCGGGTTTCGAACCCCGGTGGAAGCAGGAGACTTTTGTCTCCTCCGCACCCGTCCCTACCAGCCCTGGGGCCCACCCAGCCTCCTGTACTATGGGTAACGAGTATGTCCCGGGGGTGCAGCACCCGGGGTATGGCGTTGGCCAACATCACCCACCTAGCGCCAAGATTAAGTATGGGTAGAGCCTACGTTGGCATGTTTTGGCGTGACATTTACCTTGACACAGAATACGTACTAATTGCATATAAATTATAAGAGTTAATCAGACAGCCAACAGTTACATTTATCTCTATTCCCTCTCTTATTTATAAGGAAAAAATGCAAAAACTTTTCAACAGCTGAATTGACTCACCGAGAGCGGCACAGTAGAATTGGTCAAGATTTGTTCCTCCAAGTTGCGCCGCACTGAGACACACGTACGCCGCGAACAAACTAACCACGTGGCACATGAGTGTCTTCCCGTGCAGATTCTGAAGACTGGGCAAACAGGCGTACACCAGGAATGTGGCCATGAGGAAGAGACTTGAAGTTATAAGGCCGAGGGCACACAGGATGTACCGAATCGGAGGGTCAATGGAGTCTTCTTCCTGGAAGCACAAGAATGTGTAGATACCGTCCAAGTTATCTTCTGGGAGAAAAACTCTCTCGAGGCAGTAATGGTCCGTTGTGAGACGGCGATCAAAGTAGCCGGGAGCGTACAGCCTTCCATCAGTTTCCAAATAAGAGACATCCTTCTTTGTAACTTTCGGCTGTAGTAAAAACTTATCGCATTCCAAAGTAGACAGAATAGCGAAGGAAGGGACAGCTGTTTCCACGTGTTCAAAACCATTATTAGTAGCTAACGTATTATAAAATTTCGGATTGAAGTCGAAACCCGAGGGACTGCAATTTTTGGACCCAATCATACCCTGACCATCCGAACAGCACTTCCGAACACACGGCCGCTCTGTGCAGGCTGTGCTGCTGTTCTGGCAGAATTTTATGACCACAGAATCACTGCTGTTCACAACACTGTCCACACAGAAGGTGTCATCGTTCAGTGTTAACCTCGCACTGCTTGTGTTCACAACAAGCGTACCATTGGTCAGAAGCTCAGTGTCATCACTACTAACGACTACACTGACCACAGCGTCACTAGGATCACATTTTGACAAACCATCATCCACGTCTACAAAGCACGCAGTGCCTCGCAGAATTATACTTTGCAATATTCTTTGTCCATCAATATTTTCTCGGCAAGTATGGCTCTCTGGATCGTAAGTTCCATTCAGGCAACACTTCTTAATTTTCATCACAGTAGTTGAAGTTAAATTACTAACAGAATCATCATCGTCATTATCATCATCATCACACACATATCCTAGCAGTGCGGCAGACTGGGCGCTACCGTCTCCGATTTCCACTTTATCGATACAATAACGGGACATTTGAACCAAATGGTTTTCCTTCAGCACTGTCAAACTTTTATTACAAGACTCGGGAAAGCCGTACTTCACCGACGCATTGTGAACCTGCAGAGGTGACACAGCCAGATCACAGGTCATCCCACCAGTGATCATATCTTTCCTGAAACTGGAGTCGGGGCCACAACACTTGTGCAGAACAGTATCACCGTCCGTGGCCGCCGCGGCGGAGACCAGCAGGAGCAACGTCGTGACCCACATGTTAGCACAACACGACCGTCTACTGCGATCTGCAGCTGAGGTGGCGCCGACGCCGGACAAAACCCAGCGCATCGTCAGACTCCCTTCCGACGACGGGCGCGTTTATGTGTGGCACAGACAGAGCAAGCACTGCAGCTTTTTTCTCATTGGTGCTGACTTTGTTATTGTTCTGACAGGCTACCATAAACGTGAATTATAAACATTCTGTAGTACCGCGCAGTAAACACACTCCGTCTCAGTTACAAAAACCAGTCAGTTAATACTGTATAGGGAAATAATCACCGTTTGTTCTGAGATCCACACAAAATACATAAATGCACTGTGTGGGCAGAACGTAGAATTGCTGAAAGTTGAAGCTGGCGGTTTTCCCTGTTTATGCTATAAAGATGCACAGGGAAAGCACAGGTTAGAGCTCAATTCTTTCTTAACCTTGGAACTAGATGGAGGTGAGAACAGTCAGATTGACACCGGGAAGAGAGACTCGGAGCCGGTTTGAACATTTTGTAGAAAATAAAAACTTCTTTCTCTTGCAGGGATTCGAACGGCGGCTCGTCCAGCAGGTAGCCTAGTAACTATACTGAGTGAGCTATCCCGACTCAAACCTGGTGGAATAGAGAGTAGTTACTAGGTCTTACAGGGTTCATGACCTTCATGCACGGCACGTATTCCTACATATTGACTACAGTCTTTATGGCTGCGGGCCGGGAGACCGTGGAATCAGGGTTCGATAACCAGCAAGGTCAAAAATTGTTCCTTCTGGAAAATGTCCAACTCGCCTCTAGACTTCACTGAGCCTATTGCTCAATGGGTAAAGGTAAAGGTAAAGCGTTCCCGTTACAGGCCCGGTGTGGCCCAGAGAGTGGTAGAGGTATAGCTTTACACTTCCATGACCGCAGCCCTTTACCCCCGGGAAAGACCCGATACCCATTTTACAGAAGGCTGGGTGAGCCCCAGGGCCGGTCTGGACGGGCGGAAAATCTTGTCGCTACCGGGACTCGATCCCGGACCGTCCAGCCCGAAGTCAGTCGCTATACCGACTGAGCTACCAGACCCACACTACTCAGTGGGTACCGAAGCCATTTCCTGGGGGATAAAGCGGCCAGGACGTAAATTTGGCCACTTGCCTCTTCCCGTTATCAAGATTAAGAACGAGTAGATTCATATCTCCACTCCCTTTATATTTGTTCGTGGCCTGCGCAGGGACAGCTCTACCTGGTACCTTGAACTGCAGAAACAGGGTGAAGGGTGTGGATGTATTGTCTGCCTATGCACAGGGACGAATGTTTCCTTGTTTTAGGGACGGTAATGAACCTTCTGGTTCCACCTAGAACAGCAGAGGTCTTGAATAACTGAGAGTCTACCAGCTTCTCGGTGAGGAGTTTTCTACGCGGAATTGTGCAGTTAGATTTGTCGGTTGGAGTACCATGGTCTGCGGTGGAAGGAGGGTGGACTGGAAGGAAGTTAGCGGGAACTGGTCGTGTCGTGAGCTGCTGTAGAACAACGTGAAAGATTGAGACCAGCTGGTGGCGTTAGCGTAGATGGCAGAAAAATACTGAAATTGATTTGCAATCAATAAATTGTATGAATGTGCAGTGCATTCCAATGGCTCGAGTTAAGGTCAGGTTTCGGACTTTTGTGAATAAGGCAAAGAAAATTCGTGACAGGTGGAAAATTGCCGAAAAGCTGAACGCCATATTAGCTTCTGAAGCAAAGCTGTGTTCGTGTGGGTAGTAAATAAGTAATATCTTTTTAAATGTCCTCTTACCGAAGTTCCATTTTTATCACACTAATAAATGAACTCTTACTGATCAGTCACAGTCAATCTGCAGACGTTCTGTGCACATATTTTACTGTATTTAATAATCCATCTGTGTTTTTATATACGCTTTATAGATGTTCAGTAACTGCCTGAGGATGATCACGATAGACCGAAACATGTTGGAGTTATGACAAATTGTGTGTAAAAAAATATAATTTTTACATTAGTGGATTTGTTGGTTTTGTTGCGTGAATTGTTTAGCATTTTAAGTACGGTACATGATTATCATTCAGATAGGGCAGGGTGCAGTTTAACGATCTGCACTGCTCATAAAACATTATTCGGGTATTGGGAGAGGAGAGGTGCGGTCAGTGTTTTGGCGGGGAAACATGAGGGAAAGAGACCACTTGGAAGACCGAAGCATAGATGGGTGGATAATATGAAGATGAATCTTCAGGAAGTAGAATGGGGGCATGGACTGGATTGATCTGGCTCAGGATAGAGACAGGCAGCGGGCACTTGTGAATGCGGTAATGAACCTTCGTGTTCCATAAAATGCGGGGAATTTCTTGACTAGCTAAGAACTGGTCAGTTTCTCAAGAAGGACTCTGCTGCATGCAGTAAGTAAGGTTATTGCTAATTTTAGCACATTTTTGCAGAATGAATTACGAAAGTATTTTATGTTTCTATAAACAAACAGCCAAAGAGTTTTCAGAGTTGCTTCGACGTTCTATCTGGGCTTTGCATGGCAAAGAGTTACAAGACGATTTCTCATTTTAACTGCCATTCTATGGGCAACGTAACAGTCTATTGCGGGCAGCATGTTGCCCGCGCGCTAAGGGGTGATCGGGCAATGTATAGAGAACAATGCAGTGAAAAGTACTAGCTGTAACAGAGGAACTGCAAAACTATAAACTTTACAATTTGCAGTATTCATAAAATATTCCTTAGGACGAACAAATCGAGGAGGATTGCTTGAGAGAGGCAAAAACGTTATTCAGAACTTCAGGTGGAAAATCTGGACAGAAGGGATGATAGTGTAGGTAACGGCTGTCCTCGGCCCTCGAGGGGGTGTGGGGGGTGTCAACACAAAGATCCGGCCCCTTTACCCTCGGGAAAGAGACCCTATACCCGCAGTACAGGAGGTTGGGTGGGCCTGGGGGGTCGGTCTGGAAGGGTGCGGAAAATCTCTTCCCTCCACCGTAGTTCGAACACCAGACCCTTCAGTTCACAGTGAGTTACACGCCGGCTACGCCATCCCGGCCACCAGATGATAATGAACGTTTAATAATAAAATTAATCATGAATAAAGCAGGTGTGAATACATATAATGAATCGTTGTGGTTCAAGACAGGTCCAGGGACGGACTTCGACGCACACGATGACAGAACTTGGGGGTTTAAGATGTGGGAATTTTTTTTTCCAGCTGAAAGTCTTATTGACTTTTCATCAAGTACTCATCTCCTTGTAGTTAGCTATCTGATGCGGCTTAGATATTTGGGACGAAAAGAAATATGCATATGATGGCCGAGGGCAACACATGTGTAACCAAATTGTCAAGAGTGGCAAAATTAATCCATGATATCGATTATCGCACTGGACAGGCATTTCAGTCTGATGGTTTGCCTACTTAATTCAACTATACTTCAGTTCAGTCGTATACTAAATGGCAAATGTTAGGCACATGTGTGATATACTGACTTTTTTGCCTCACGGCTCGATAGCTCTAGTGGGCCTAGGTCTTCTGTGTGAGGATTCTCGATCACACTTATCGCAGGGACCTCTGCCTGACAACACATAACACTCACCCCAAACTGGTATTCATACTCCCGGCGGGATTCGAACCCGCAATCCCAGCAGGCGAGCGGCCATAAATCCACTCCTTAGAACGCGCTGGCGCGAGGAACGGCATACTGAGTCATAAATGCTTTATACTTGCACATCGCCTGTACTAAATGTTGCTCAGCTGAACGGTAATACGTGATGACTTAGTCACACCACGGTTCACAGGTTGAATGAAACAGATGTAACCGAAATATCCAAACATGTACCGTGGGATCAGAATTTCCCATCACGGAAGAAATTTAGCACGGATAGCCTGTGACGTTCTGCGATTAGTCGATGTCGTGTTTGATTCTAATCGACACGCTATTCTTGGAGGTCGACAAACACTGGATAATTTTTTGAGGCAACCATCGAACAGCTGTGACAGAGCAATAGAATTTTGATATTATTTACAAAGAAAGCATACTATGATAATTTTGTGTCATTGTGTTTTTCTTGAGTCTTAGTTTTAATAAGGACACCTATAAATGCAGAATATGATGGCAGGAGTATTGGGATATAGTCGTGAAGCCATCAGAGTCAAAGTGAAGGTAGTACACATATGTTTACACGCGTCAAGCGTTTGAATAGTACAATTTTATGTATCAGCGTATGGTACGGAATTGCAGCAGCTGGAGTGTTAATGTTGGCTTAGTACGCCAGCTGGGCATGTCCCCTTTTTGTGTTTGGTATTTATTGCTGTATAGCTGAAAATAATGTTATAAGAATTATTTAATAGTGTTTTTTGATATTATAACTTACATATTTTAGTACGTAGGCACTTAAGAAATATGCATGTCTTTTTGAGCATTGGCAAGTTTGTAGTGTTTATTTCTACCATAATTCGCCGCAATCTAAAAGTGTAGAAGGAAATCACAAAAGCAAAAATTCAACATTTTTTATTCAGAGAAGATTTTACTTTAAGGGTATTTACTGAATGTTGGTTCCTTGTTTTTTAATATCTTAAGGGGGTTAAAGGGAATGGTAAATGTTAGTGAGGATTAAAGAGAATGTTAAGTGTTAGCGAGGATAAAGAGAATGGTAAATGTTAGTTTACTCTTAAGGATGGAGCAGTGTTTGTGTTCATGCTTACATTTTACAAGAAAATTGTAGTGAGTGAAATTGCATCCTTAAGTGAGAACTTCCAAGAAAAATATGGGGAAACCATTAAGGCTGACTAGTGGGGGAGGAGAGTTTTGGAGGAATAAGTGGCAAAAAATAAATCTGAAGACTGGTTGTGTTCTCTGTGGCATATCTTAGAGAAAATCTAATTGAAGTACCAATGATGATGTAGGAATAAATGTACATGCAGTGTACGTACAGTGAGCTGTGTATACCGACTAATATGGATCGTGATGATATGGAAATTGCATATAAATATGTTAAACTTTCCTGCCCCGAGATTCTCTGGCCATTTTAGAATAAAGAAATTTCAAAGAAAATTATGTTTGTAGCTGCACCTGGGGTGATGTAGTTTAGTAGGTCAGTGTCATCATTTCAGAGGAGCCTCGTGCTTCCGCTGGCAGGGCAGAATAATAAAGACAGGCAGTCGGCTTCAATAACACAGAAGAGCTTCACATCATAGATGACTGTGGCCATAATACTCACTTCTGCGAGAAACCTCAGATGTAACATGTTCCAGAGTGTGTGTGTGTGTGTAGCTGTTTGCCTGGAAAAATGTGAAGCATTTTGGTTACTTGTTTTTTTATGTGCAATTGAAAGAGGCAAAGAGTATAAATTTTTTATGGTTGATATTTGTTATAGAACAGTCATTGTAACAAAATGTTGTGTGTTTGGTCCTGTCCACACAGGAATGTTGGTAATTATTCACCGTATTTGCACATGTAAGATGGTTGTGCCTTACTCTGTTACTAGTTCCTAGTCACTTTGAATATTATATGTGGATATCTTCACCGTTGATATGTATATATTGAGGTCTGCTTACATTCAAATATTGGACATAAACTGCTCAGAATTTCCCTGAGTTTCTTATTAGTACCATGATTCTCAGATTGGAAACCAGCCAAGTTATTCAGAAGTCTCACAACACAGTGAACAGTACACATACCATACCTATGACATGCTGCCACACCACTACATAACATGTAACGGCGTAGTTTTTTACCGAATTTTAATCTAAATATAACTTTAGCTAGGCTCTAATGAAGGCTCCCTGATGATGGTCGTAGACTGAAACATGTAGGAGCAAACCAAAGTGATATTTACTGTAAATTTTAAAACTTTGTCAAGTTTAATAAAGAGTGCATTTGTTGGTGAATGAACTTTATAGATATCAAAATGCACGGTACAGCGATAAAAACGATTAAAAAAACTATAGAAAACGATACAAAAATTGTTCGGAAGAAATTGGGAACAACTAACATTCGCAAACGGAGGATGCCTTATATTCTGGGAGGATGGGTTAGACAAATAATGGGGCGTAATTTGCTGGAAGTCATTTAAAACAAGCGCATTCTTCTGTATGATTACTGCTGTAATTACAGGAGCCCAGTTCTAATGTTTAAATATCAGTTGTTTCGTGTTGTGGCCAGTACAGACAAAACATATGTGAATGTAATAGAAACTCTTGAATGGTGAAACACAACTACAAGCTTAAAAACTCTTAAAGGTTACTAATTCTTGCTCCAACATGGATTTTCTTTGGGAATAAAATTACATTTATTAGTGGCTATGGTAATTAATTAGAACTTGCTTCTTGTATGAACTGAGTTGCTTAGAACGGTGGCTGGACTACTGACTAGATGACCAAAGAATCAGGGTTTCATTTGCAGCACTGCTGGCTTCTCTATTCACCATATTCTCCTGTCCGATTATTGTGAGAGGTACATTACCCCAGGACTACAGCAGCTTGTTATGATGCACACCACACACCTCCATGGAGCGCAAGACATTAATAAACTGAGAAGTAGGACAAGAACAGGAATTCAGTTATGGCCGACCGTCAGACCGACTGACTCCCTAAGCGGTTTAATTCTTGAAAAGCCTATATTTCCTCAGCTAGTCAAGATATTCCCATTTCTGTGGAAGCTAATGGTTCATTGCTGTATTCATAAGAGCACACCACTTCTCCCTGTCCTGAGCCAGGTTGATCCACTTCATTCACTTCCATCCTATTGAAGATCCTTTCAGTATTCTCCTTTCATCTATGCCTGTATCTTGCAGGTGCTTACTTTATTTCATGTTTCCCTACCTAAACACTGTGCTCTTCTCCCTCAATCGTGACACATGCCCCTCCCACTTTATCCTCAATTCATTCATCCAAACAGTGTTTAGTGAGGAGTGCAAATTATGAAACTCCTCACTTGTTTAGCTTCTTGAGATTTAATCTCTCCTTGTCAGAATTCTGGTTTACTTAGTGACAGTCAGCACCTCTGAACAAGCACATATCAGATATGCTCGAGTGCCATCTCCCATCTATTAAGGTGTGATCAGTCTGATTGTGAATATCTTCATCAGGAGAGGTACAATTGTATTTCTGAATGTTTCAACATGGAAATCCCATGTTCTTGACTGAAGTGCTTGTTGAGGAAATTCATTACTTTGAGGACAGAATTCAAACAGTGATTGTTATGTATGTGGTTGCTTACCGGAGCCTTTATTTGGCTGAAATTTTGTTACAGTGGACTATTTCTGATTCTTCTTGCAGCACTCATTTAAAAGGTTTCTTGCTGTGGGAATTAAAAAATATATTGCATTATTGTAGTCACAACAGTTGACTAACAGACATTTCCACTTCCTCATTATTGTGGAATTGGCAGCCTTTAGTTGTTGCGTCAGTGGCTAAAGAGAAGTTGTAATGCTGCATTATCATTTGTAATTATCAAGATCCTTGTTGTTATTATGTCAGATTTCCTTCCAGTTAGTACAGTTTCATTTGAACAATTTTGATTCCCTGAGAGTTGACTTTATGCTGCAGTGTTATGGCATGTACAGGTAAAGTGACACCATAAATGTGTGGGGAAGTGCAGGTGTAGCTCCATTAATTCTTAATCTGACCACTTAATGGTGATGAGTGATCAGCTTAAAGTTTCAGCTGTTTTACGTTGGGGAAGGAGCACCTCATACCTGCTAGATAGTTTGTGTTGGCTTCAAATCTGGTGTGGATACTCTCTGACCCTTCTGAAAGCAGAACTCGACTCTGATTCCCTCACAATAGTGACTGAGCTGCGCAGGACACTTCATAAATTTATTTTGATTTCTTATCTTAGGTATGGATCTGATCAAAAGTTATCAGGACTGAATGTGTAGATACTAAGGTGCATTACTTATGGGCTAGGAGTTTAATGCTTACAAACTGTGCTTCCTCAACATAAACCATCTTGTGATTACTATTAACACCTGTCATATGTTTTGGCTTTGGCAGACTCTAAAGTATAGGTGAGCCACATTGAAGCATATCTGGTGAGCAGGTAGACCATCTCAAATGTGCAGGTGGATTTTGTTTAGTGCAAGTGTATCAGCCAGTAACCTCTGCTGCCAGCTGTGAAGTGTAGATCACAGCACATCAACAGTAGGAGCTCAAAATGTTCACTGAAACTATTGTTGTTCCATGCATTGATTTGCTGTTCGTAACAGGTGATTAAATATTGTGTGGGTTTAGTGGCATATGGGGCTTCATACCAGATGGTGTTATTGGAATTTTTGATTGACTTCATCTTTCCGGCCAGACTAGGGCCCTGGGGTCAACTCAACCTATAACAGAAATGAGTAATAGGGTATCCCTGGGATGTGAAGGCATCCGGTGTGTAGGGCTAACAATCTTACTACCTTCATGTGCTGATTTCTGGAAATCTGGGAGCCTCAACTTCAGAAACCCTCAGGGCCCGTCCAGGCCTGTTCAGGGATTGCTTTACCTTTAGTGACATGTCAGCATTGCAAGTTGTATGTGTTACGAAACATTGACATGTGCTTATGGCTCTGAAATGAACCAAGAATCTCCAACTTGAAAATCTCATTGTCAGTTTCAACCAACAAAACCGTGCCAGATGGTGAGCAAAACTATAGTTATGCCGTTTGTTTCTTTTGTTACAAGAGTGTTATGTTCAATGAGTTGGAGCTATAAAATGAGACCGCTGATCAACATCTGTGTTCATCAGTGCTCAGTACCTGCCTCACAAAAAACACCATACTTTCATTACTAATACCAATCAGTTATTTTCGTTTGGCGAAATGCTAGTTGTTTATTCTGAAAATTATGTGACTCACGTAACTACACTGTGTGGGAAAAATGAAAAAGTTTTTTAGTGATTAAGTATATGGTGCTTATGGTAGTCACTGTACTTGAAGTATTTAATTCAGGACCTATTTGTTACACACTGTGTGTTAACAATGACATGTTACTTTCAGAAATGTGAAGGTGTGCTACAGCCAGAGTACCGAAAGTTCAGCGTGGACCCACAGATCACATCTTTTGAAGTACTCCAGAGTATCTTGGCCAAGGCATTTGATATTAGAGGGTTTGTTTGATATGTTGCTTTCTCATAGACGATCCATTATTAGGTTACATTACCCCAAAATGTATGCCCAAGATGTAAGGGGTCTCTGAGGTATCTAACAGCTGTCTGAATGGTGGGCAAAAAACACTGTTCATTTCTTTTAACTTTGTGTTCTTACTGTACTTAGAAATATAAATTTACAAGACAGATTAGACAAAGGATCATATTTCTGTGTGCATACAATTGTAACTAGCTAGACACACAAGCAGAGTCCTATCCTGTTTCTTTAAGCTCCATTTCTTTAGTATTTGTTCCATCTACGAGGGGGTGCTGATAAGTCCTTAGCCCGACCTACTTTCTGATGTCGCAGGACAGAATCGATAGTGTCGGAAAGAGGGGTCTGTTCATGTGCTGAATTGCAAGTCTTTTCTTGTTACAGAGGCTGAAAGGAAGCATGTCAGGCAACGAATGCAATTTCAACAACATGGAGATGCAAGCTGTCATCGAGTTTTTTTTTTTTTCTGCAAGGCAAGGCGCTGAAGGAAATTCATGCCATTCTGACAGAAACATTAGGGGAACATGCACCATTGTATGTC
>Ga0123353_10007478_pt1 | contig 14772 bp, 8 predicted proteins | sample TergutLab28metaG_3_FD_92763 | JGI IMG/M metagenome (GOLD analysis project Ga0123353, IMG submission 92763) | Labiotermes labralis P3 segment gut microbial communities from Petit-Saut dam, French Guiana - Lab288 P3 | ecosystem: Host-associated > Arthropoda: Insects > Digestive system > Gut ... | reverse complement strand
TTCAACGCGACCGTCGAATGTATGTCCTGCAGATCCTTGGAGGCCGAGGATGCTTCCTTTGTTTCCTTCTGAACCCGGACATCCATCTGGACTATGTTCTGGTAAACCGGGATCTTGAAATTAAGACCTTCACCCCTGACATCCGGCGAAACCGCCCCGAAGTTCAAAAGGATCCCGCGCTGGCCCGGCCCCACAATCACCACGGATGAGGATATCAATAAAATCAGGGCTACCACTAAAAACGCGATTCCGGCAAAACCAAATTTCCGAAACATATTTCCTCCCCCAGGAACGCTTTTTCCTTCCGATTGCTTTGCATGCCCGAGCGCTTCCTTATACCGGCGCAAGATCTCGGAAAAATCATGAACGGACACGTAAAACCTCCATTTCTACGACGTCGATATCGATCCCGGCAAGGAGCGCCGGCGTCTTCAATTCCAAAACTGTATAGTCATTTCCGAAGCAGTGATTGTACTCTAAACCTACAGGCGTCGTTCAGCAAAACAACTTTCGTATACGAATTCCCCCGGAACACATCCGCAGTGGAAAACAGGCGTCTTTTAACCTCGATATTTATCCGCAATGGCGGCTACTTTCGCTTGGGACTCTCTCCGGTCGGAGGCGCGTCAGCTTACCACTCGATACCGACCGGTTCCGACCTCACGTATTTCGCGCTTATACTTCTCCGCATGCGTCAGAGGAGGCGGGATCGAGCCGGTCTGGGCGCTGTCGCCAACCGCCGGAACCAGGCGCGGCTCCACCAGGGCATCGCGCTTCTCCCCCGTGTTCCAGTAGAAACGCGCCGATTCCCCCAACTTTTCCCTAACGGCGGTATCCACCGCCGCAGTTGTATCATCCGGCGCGGCAAGACCAAATGACCGGGCAAGTTCTTTCAGCGCCTCGTCCCCCGCGATCCCCGCAGGCGGCTTGGCAACTCTGGAATAGCGGATAAGCTCCCCTTCAAAGCTGCACCGCGTCCCCGCCGTCTCAAAATACGCGGTGCCTGGAAGCGCCACATCAGCCTTGCGCGTTGTCTCGGTGCTTGCCCAATCCATCGCGGCCAGAAACTCCACGCCACTAAACCAGGAGCCGGTAGATTCCCACGCAAGCGGGTTTTCTCCGATGACCAACGCCCCCCGCAACCCCCCGCTTTTCAAAAACGCGCGAAGCTCTTCCCGGCTTTTCGCGCCCGCAATCCCAGGCGACGGAGGCACCCGGCCCGGCCCGAAAGCGGGATCGGCCCCGACCACCTCCAGCGCCGCGCCGTTGGCGTACATGCCAGGTAAAAGTATGTCCGCCTTTATTCCCGCCATGCGCAGGAGTACGACAAGGTTCCCCAGCGTCTTCAGATCGCCTTCTGACTGGTCCTGAACGCGATCCGGGCTGTGGATGATGACAACGCGCCGTGCCTGCCCGATTACCCCCGCAGCCACACGCATCGCGGCGGCGTCCACCCCCGAAAGAGCAGCCACCTTGCCAACCTCGAAATCCCTGCCTTCAAGAAACCGCGCTCCTCCGGCGATCTTCCCGATCTCCGACTGATCGAAAACCTTGTTGTCGATCAGCAGCCGCAGGATGCCGTTCCACATGACAGCCGCGCGCCCACGCATCGGGTCCAACGCAGCAGTAGAGAGCAGCCGATCCGCCGGACCAAGAACCGAGTTGCTCACGATAAACTTTGCCCCGCCCCGCACAGCCTGGATAACCCGCGCGGCAAGAACAAACTGGTCGGCCTCCATCGAAGTGTTGTTGCATATGATGAGGTCCGCCTCGTCTATGACAGAGCTGTCCGCGGTGGACGCCGTAAAGCCAAGCGACTCATCAAGTTCGCCGGATGCAGCGCCGGTTCCAAGAACCGATATAGACGCGATGTTGTTTGTGCCCAAGCCCTCCCGCGCGATACGCGCCGCCAAATAAAGCTCCTCATTGGTAAGCTCCGGCGACACGAAAACGCCGACCTTGTCCGCCCCGTGTTTCGAGGCGACTTTTTTGAGTCCCTCCATCGCGATTCCGACCGCCTCGGCCAGCCCTGCCTCACGAGTTTCGTCCCCACCGCGAATCTCCGGGGAAACGATCCGGCGACGCTTCACGAACAGTTCGTGCCCGAACCGCCCGTATCGGCAAAGGTAATCCCCCGGCACGCCCGACGAAGTTACATATTGCCGCCCCGGTCCAAACCGCTTCACCGTGAGCTTGCAGGCAAGCGAGCAGAAAGCGCAGCGCGTGGAACAATCATCAGTGGAAAGGCTTGCCCGCCCTGGGAACGGATGTTTCTCTGTCAGCGCCCCGGTTGGACACGCGTCTATGCAGTTGCCGCAGCTTACACAGCTTGTCTCCGCCAGCGGGTCATTCATCGCGGGCCGCGCCTCGGTGCGAAACCCACGGTCCACAAGCCCAAGCGCGGCTACAGACAGCACTCTGGCGCAGGTCCGGATGCAACGAGCGCAGAGGATGCACTTGTTCGGGTCGTAAACGATGTATGGATGACGGTCGTCGGCCTTGTGTTTGCGGACCTGCCCCTTGAAGCGATTCATATCGACGCCGTACTCTTCGGCGTAAAGCCGCAGGCGGCAGTCGTCAAAGCGCAGACAGCCGCAGGAGAGGCACCGGCCGCACTCGTGGACGGCGTCCTCCAGATCAAAGCCGGTCGCCACCTCGGCAAAACTGCCGCGTCTTGACTCGACATCGATATGGTGAACATCGCGGCGCGGTCTCTTTTCGACCTTGCCCAACTCCGCTTCCCCCGGCTTCTCCCAGAAATCTTTCTGCACGAAGAACGGACGCGGCCCAACCTCTTTGCCCGCCAGGAAAGCATCTATGGAATTCGCGGCCTCCTGACCATCCGCAATCGCGTCGATGACCACCGTCGGCCCGTCATCGGCCGCGTCGCCGCCCGCAAAGACACCGCGGACATTCGTCGACAGGTTCTTCGGATCGATGACGAACGTGTTCCACTTCGTGAGGCCGATCGCGGTTGACGCCGCTTCGGTAAGTCCTTCCAGTATGGCTGCCTGCCCGATCGCCGATACAGCCATGCCGCACGGGAAATCAAACTCTGAGCCTTCAAGCGGAACCGGACGGCGGCGACCCGACGAGTCGGGTTCACCAAGTTTCATACGCTGGCACCGCAGACCTTTGAGCTTCCCGTTTTCGCTGATGATACCGATGGGAGCGGCCAGTTCCACGATCTCTATCCCTTCGGCAATGCAATCCTCGATCTCCATCTTGTCGGCAGGCATTTCGTCCTTCGTGCGCCGATACAAAATGACAACCTTGTCGGCGCCAAGCCGCCATGTGGTGCGGGCAACGTCCATAGCCGTGTTGCCGCCGCCCACCACGACCACCGTTCCATCGAGCTGCGCGGGCTTTTTCCTAAGCTCTGGAAGAAACTCGGCGCCCTGAACCACTCCTTCCGTTTCAAACTCGCCCGGCAGCTTCATCGGGTTACCCGCCCATGCGCCAGGGCAAAGAAACACAGCGTCGTAGCCTTTCATCAAGTCGTCGAGCGACACGTCTTTCCCGATGTTAGTGTTGTACCGGATCTCGACACCTGTTCGGCAAATGTACTCGACTTCCCGGTCAACAACATCGTCGGGAAGGCGATAGGCGGGGATGCCGTAACTGAGCATGCCGCCCGGACGAGACTGCGCCTCGTAGATAATCGGCTTGTGTCCCCGGCGCGCCAAAAACCACGCCGCGGTAAGTCCGGCGGGACCGGCGCCTACAATCGCAACCTTTTTGCCTGTCGGGGGATCGCATACGGGAACGCCATCGTAGATCCCAGGCAGGTCGGAGAGAAACCGCTTGACCCAGTTGATCCCGACCGGCGCGTCGATGTCGGTACGGCGGCAGACATCCTCGCACTTGCGGACACATATACGACCACAGATGGCCGGAAGCGGGTTTCTCTCACGGATGAGTTCCATCGCCTCCTGGTACAACCCCATCGCGGACAAGGCAAGGTATCCCTGAATGTCGAGATGCCCCGGACACCCCTCGGTACATGGAGGCACACAATCGGCGTAATGATTCGACATGAGCAGTTCGAGCGCGGTCCGGCGTGACTCTACGATCCGGTCGTTGCGCGTAGCCACTTCCATTCCGGGAGAAACCCTTGTCGCGCATGCGGGCACAAGGTTTGGCCGCCCCTTGACCTCTACGACACAGAGAAAGCAGGAGGCGTACGGCTCAAGTTCATCCGAGTGGCACAGCGTAGGAATGCTATCAAGACCGTGCGCCTGCACTACCTCCAGTATCGTCGCATCCGGAGCGGCTTCGATTTCACGGTCATTAATCTTGATCTTCACGTTTTCCATCGTCTTTGTTCCCGCGCTCCCTTTTTTAGAACAATTTCACTTCTTGTATATGGCGTTGAACGCGCAAACCGTTACGCACTTGCCGCACTTCACGCATTTCACGGTGTCGATGACGTAGGCCGACTTGCGTTCCCCGGTGATCGCGTCGACCGGACAACTCTTCACGCACAGGGTGCAACCGGTACACTTGACGGGATCGACACAGAAATCCACCAGCGCCGCGCAGTTTGCCGCCGGACACCGTTTATCCTTTATGTGCGCCTCGTACTCCTCGGAGAAATATTGCAAGGTCGTCAACACCGGATTCGGAGCGGTCTGGCCCAGCCCGCAAAGGCTTGCCTCCTTGATACGGTGTCCCAGATTTTTAAGCTTTTCGATGTCCTCCGGAACGCCTTCTCCTTGCGTGATCCGCGTGAGGATCTCCAGCATCCGCCTCGTACCGATACGGCAGAAGGTACATTTGCCGCACGACTCGTTCTGAGTGAAATCGAGGAAAAAACGCGCCATCTCCACCATGCATGTCTGGTCATCCATTACGACCATGCCGCCCGAGCCCATGATGGCGCCGGTCGCGGGGATCGACTCGAAGTCAACCGGAGTGTGTCCAAGCGACGCCGGAATGCAGCCGCCGGACGGTCCGCCCATCTGTACCGCCTTGAACTCGCGCCCATCCTTGATACCGCCGCCGATCTTGAAGACGAGGTCGTTGATCGGAAGCCCCATCGGAACCTCGGCCAGCCCGCCGCACACAACCTTGCCGGCCAGGGCAAACACCTTCGTCCCTCGGCTTTTTTCGGTGCCGTAGGCCGCGTACGCGGCGGCGCCGTTCGTTATGATCCAGGGGACATTGGCAAACGTTTCGACGTTGTTGTTGTTTGTGGGCTTGCGCCACAGCCCCTTCTCCGCCGGGAAGGGCGGGCGAATACGAGGCATGCCGCGTTTGCCCTCGATCGACTGGAAAAGCGCCGTTTCCTCGCCGCAGACGAAGGCTCCGGCGCCCTGCTTGATGACTATATCGAAGTCAAATCCCGAGCCGAGGATGTTCTTCCCGATGTACCCCTTCGATAGAGCGGCGTCCAGCGCAATCGTGAGGCGCTTGATCGCCATCGGGTACTCGGCGCGGCAGTAAATGTATCCCTTGCTCCCACCGATCGCGCGGGCGGCGATGATCATCCCTTCGATGACCGAGTGCGGGTCGCCTTCCAGTATCGAGCGGTCCATGAACGCGCCCGGATCGCCCTCGTCCGCGTTGCAGACGATGTATTTGGGCTGCGCCTGCTGGGAGGCGGCAAACGACCATTTGAGCCCCGTGGGGAACCCCGCACCGCCACGGCCGCGCAACCCCGAGTTCTTCATTTCCTCGATGATCTTTTCAGGCGTCATATCGAAGAGCGCCTTGCGCAGCGCCTGATACCCGCCGATTCTTTCATACTCATCAATCGACTCGGGATCGATGAGACCGCAGTTTCTAAGGACGATGCGAACCTGCGGCTGAAGGCGCTCCGCTTCTGTCCCGCGAATATCCTTTTGCTCCTCGAGGATTATTGCGACGCGCCCTTCAATAGCGCAACCGCCGAGGATATCCTCCTGGAAAATTTGCTCCGCAAGTTCCGGCGTCACACCGCCGTAAATGACGCGGCGTCCGTTCTCCCGAACCTCGACAAGCGGCTCCTGATAACACATTCCGATGCAGCCGGTGCCGGAAAGCTCAAAAGCGCCCGGATGGCCCGAAAGAAGCTCTCCAAACCGGTCGTACGCCTTCTGCGATCCGGCCGACAACCCACAGGTGCTCATTCCCACAATGACTTTTTTCATTATTTTAAGTCCCGCTTTCCCCGTCATCCGCCGCCGCTTCACGCTTTTCGGCATCCCGTTCCCGCCGCTGATAATCGCGCAGAAGCTTGCGAACGGACAGCGGCGTGAGCAGGCCGTGAGTGTCGTCATTGATCATTATCACCGGCGCCAGCGAGCAGCAGCCGATGCATGCCACTATGGTCAGCGTGAAAAGGTCGTCCCCGGTCGTACCGCCGACTTCGACTCCGAGCGCGTCCTTGATCGTATCTATAATCAACTGTGAGTTCTGCACGTGACACGCTGTGCCATCGCACACCTTGATTACGTATTTGCCCATCGGCCGCAAACGGAACTGGCTGTAGAACGTGATGACGCCGTACACCTCGGACTCCGGAACACCGGTCACCGCCGCAATATGAGCAATCGCCGCGCGCGGAATGAAGCCGAAATGATCCTGAGCTGACTGCAACAAAGGGATCAGCGCGCCGGGCGCGCCGTCGTACCGCCACAACTTGTAATTGAAATTGTCTTCCATGCCCGCCTTCCCGCTTAGAGCAATTTCGCTTCGAACTCTTATTTTTGTTTGGCGAAAACGGCCCTTGCGAAACCGTTTCGTAAATCCATTATTCGGCCAGACGGATGACCGCCGCCTCCCGGACGCGAAGCACTCCGTCGATCCGCCCAAGCTTCCCGGAAATCCGTGGCGTGGCGCCGGCTACTCCCTGCCCCGCAACCATCGCAGCCAGCGCTGCTCCATCATCAATCACATCGCAAAAAACTATTCCCTCGCTGAAGACGACAGCCGTCAAGATCCGCTGGATCGCTTTTTTATCGATATTCACGAATATGTAGCTTGTCCGGCCGGACTGCCCATCCGGGCTTGCGACGCAGCACGCCTTGATCGTACGGGAATAGACGCGAATGAACTCGTCCACCTCCTGGTCGAGTTCCGGGCGCACTACATCAGAGGCAAAAACTATCTCGATGCCCTGAATGGAACCGATCCGCTCTTTCAATTTTTCAACTTCACCCCGGGAGCCGCCACGCGCCACGATGACGACATCGAAGTCGCCCCGGACCGCGTCGCAACGCTCCACTCCGTCTATCCCGCGAAGCTCTTTGAGGATTTCCAAGCTCCGCGCCGGTTCGGTGATGCGGATCGCCAGGTATGCCGCAGCCGATTCCCGCGCGTCCTCAACCGCGTCGACCTTTGCCGCATCGGAGGCTGAGGATTCCGCGGAAAGGTTATCGAGCGCCTTCACCAGATCGGAAAATTCAAACGGCTTGTCGAAGTAGGCCGTGCCTGGCTCCGAGAGAACGGTGGATTTGAGCGCCTCGTCGCCAAACCCCGTGATTACAATCACAGGCAGGCCGGGATACCGGATCTTGATCGCCTTGAGCATCCCGATACCGTCGATATCGGGCATGAATATGTCGGTGATGATATGCGTGTAAGGCTTATCCTTCTCCTGCGCGCTTTTCAGCTCGCGGATCGCGGAGACCCCGTCCGGACAAAACGTGACATCGTATTCCTCCCGGGTGAGACCGAATGTGAGGCTACGACGGGCCTCGGCCTCGTTTTCGATAACAAGTACACGACCTTTCAACGAAATCCCCCCGTTCGGTTGGCATGGAGTCGGCAACTGGAATAATCTTCAGGTCAAACAAAATCGCATCGAAAATAGTACCTCACAAATAAAGCCTCAGTAAACCACAATTTGCGGACGTATACTGGCCAAACGACATAGTAAAGTTTGCGACCACAGGGGGTAATCAAGATGAAATCTTACCGCAAGGAGCTGTGGTTCAATGTTCCGGCGCGAAGGGGCTTTGTCAATATCACTCCCCAAGTCGAGCAATGCCTGAAAGAAAGCGGCGTTTCCGAAGGGATAGCGCTTGTAAACGCCATGCATATCACAGCCTCCGTGTTCATCAACGACAATGAAAGCGGGCTTCTCAAAGACTACGATGAGTGGCTGGAGAAGCTTGCGCCGCACGAGCCGATTTCGCGGTACAGGCACAACCTGACCGGGGAGGACAACGGCGACGCCCACTTGAAGCGGCAGGTGATGGGAAGAGAGGTTGTCGCGGCCATAACTGACGGGCGGCTGGATTTTGGTCCATGGGAGCAGATTTTCTATGGCGAGTTCGACGGCAATCGCCGCAAGCGTGTCCTTGTCAAGATTATCGGGGAGTAAGACGCGCGTCTTCCCCTCCATTTACCTATAATACTTTGCGAGTCCGCGACAAGCCGTTACCAGGACAACCAGCGGGCGAAGGAGAAGATCATGTCATCCGGAGAAGAAACCTGGCGCATATTCCGCATCATGAGCGAGTTCGTTGATGGGTTTGAGTCACTGAGAGAGGTCGGGCCCGCCATTTCCATTTTCGGCAGCGCGCGCACACCCAAGACCGACTGGTCGTACAAATGCGCGATGGAAGTGGCCGAAAAGCTGGCGCAGCGCGGTTTCACCGTCATCTCCGGCGGAGGCTTCGGCATCATGGAGGCAGCCAACCGGGGGGCGCGCAACGGCAAGGGAATCTCTGTCGGCCTGAATATCAACCTCCCGCATGAGCAGCATCCAAACCGTTACCAGGATATCCCGATCATGTTCCGGTACTTCTTCGTCCGAAAGGTGATGTTCGTAAAGTACGCCGCGGGATACGTCATAATGCCCGGCGGGTTCGGAACGCTCGACGAACTTTTTGAAGCCCTCACCCTCATCCAGACAGACAAGATCCACAAATTCCCGGTTGTGCTGATGGGGAAATATTTCTGGGAAGGGTTGCTCCAATGGATGCACAACACCTTGGAGAAGCAAGGAATGATCTCCCCGGAAGACATGAATTTGTTCCACCTCACGGACGACCCCGATGAAGCGGTGGAATACATTATCAAGTTCCGCCAGGAAACACCTCCGCCAACCCGGAAGCAGCAAATTCGCAACACCTTCCGCAGCGGGTGGCACAGTCATGAAAGTATCGGAAAAAAATAACCTCTCCTTAGATTGCGCACTGAAAGCAAGCAACTTGTAACGCCGCGACAAAACTAAAGAAAGGAGCAACGCGAACCTCTCCTGTTCCTGTATGAATACAGAGGTTTTCGTGCCGAAAATTTCATGAAGAAAATCATCATGTACACAACCGAATGGTGCCGGGACTGCGTTGATGCAAAGAAGTTCCTCAAAGAACGCGGCATCCCGTTTGATGAAGTCAACATCGACAATAATCCGCACGCGGCGGCAATCGTCATGAAACTCAACAACGGAATGCGGATGGTTCCGATGCTCAATGTGGAAGGGACAATCGTTTCCGGCGACAGCTTCAACCCCAAACGCTTCGAAAACGACCTGCGGGAGGCCGGGGTGTTGTGAGTCATTCGCGCGGGGAAGCCGACTATAATGGCCGGCTTCTTTCGCGTGAGCGCTATCTCACCCCGTTTTACTACAATGCGACAGGATGCGGATATTTCGCGCTTTGGCGCGGTATTCGGACCAGCGGGGCTAGTGTAACCCTCCCGTAAAATAGCGCCAATGCTGGATTCGAGAGAGAAACCTCTCTATATCAATTATACACTCTCGTAATTTATTGGTCCTCGACCTGGCGAAAAGCGGCCCTTTTATGAATTATGTCACACCTTCAAATACTTTGATCGCGTCGGGCGTACCACAATAAAACCAGTTGTCTTTGCGCTTAAATTCATAGTTGAAGGAAACGGACTGCGCTTTCATATAATCGCTCATCATGTTTACCCAGTCTAAACTGCCGGTCCCCGCAATCAGCACACTATGGGGTGAGTGCAGAATACAAGTTAATTGCGTCCCATCGGGATGGGGGGATACGGTAACTATATACCCCGCGTTCCTGAAGGCTTCTTCCACAGCCGCGACGCCTGGATCTTTAATTTTTTCTTCAGCGGCAAACAGTACAACGGGATTGATTGTGCCAAAACTTTCAAACATTGTTATAGCGTCCGGCGAGCCGTAATAGAACCAGCATCCGTCCGTTTTCAATTCCATATTTTGCGCGGCGGCTGATGAGATCTGCCCCTTTCCAATTTGATCTGCCCAATCGGCGTCATAACCAAATCCCGCGACAAAAATACTCATCGGCGATAATAATATGCAGGTAAACTGCCAGTATTCTTTATCCGTCCCTTTATTGCCAACACTAAGGTCGACCTCATAGCCTTTCTTTTCGAAAAGTTCTCTAACCGCGGCAACGCTTTTGGCTTGCGCTTGAGACATGTTGGACTTCGTCAATGTTTGAACTAGTGAACCCGTTACCGTTTCCATGCTGGATATTACAGAGCCTCTATTTTCTTTATCCTCGCTGCCATAATCTTCATCAAGTTCGCTGGCGCAGGTTGCTTGCTCGTCCCTTTCATAATCCGTATAAGTATTCGGAAGTGTAGCCAGTAGCGCTTTCACGGTAAGACGTTTTTCATAAACCTCCTGCAGCTCATTTTCGGTTATTCCGACAAGCTGTACGAATTCAAGTTTCCCGTTAGGCGTATCAATTACGCCCGCCTCGTCAGGAGCCGTTATGAAACCCGTGAGCTTGGAACGCCCTTTGGCGTCAAAACCTTGCTTCTGTTTGGTATAAATATATTTATACGTTACAAAGCGCGCGCCTTTATCGAACACATACCGCGCAAGCCCTTGCAGGACACCGCACATACTTTTTAATTCGGTTTCGTCAACAGACGGTGTCTTTTTCAGTTTCAATGTGAGTTCAAAGCCGAAGCCGCTGACTTCAGGATTGTCGTTTTCTTTTTCGTATAGTTCCGAAAAACCATACGTTACGAAATGATAAAATTCGCCGCCATCATAAATGCTTATCCCGTCGAGAGGGTCTTTTCCGCCCAAACGGTACTTTACCAACGTACCAAAATGCATTGGATTATGCTGCCCCGGATACAGCTTGTCAAAAGCTTCGGTTATTGCGTCCCAACCCGGAGCGGCATCGTCTTTATCTTCTTTTACCTCGCCTTTATCATCGTTACTATAGTTTTCGTCTTTACCTTCATCTGTATTTTCAATGCTTACGGTATCGTTATTGGAGAGATTGGCCGCCATTTCCGGCAAATTTTCAACCTCATCTTCCGCGCTTTTGGCTACGGGCTCTTTTTTGAGTCCTGCTTCTTTATTGTAACCCCCGTCAATTTTGGGTTCCTGAAGGTTGTCTGACCCACTCGGCATAAGCCCCGACGCCATTTTTCTGCGTTTTTGTATTATGCCAATAAGTTCGATCAATTCCTTCTGACCGTTTTCGGCGGCGATGTCTATGCAGGATTTTCCGGCGCCGGTTTTTATCTCAAAGTCCGCGCCGCGCTCCAGCAGACATTTAAAGATGTCTTTAAAACCACAATATGCCGCCAGATGCAGCGGGGCCAAGCCCTGGTTGTTCAAGGCGTTGATGTCGCTGCCGTTTTCAATCAACAGTAGGAGCATATCCTTGAATCCGCTCATTACGGCAATATGGATACCTTCATCGCCGCCAATATCCCTGGCGCGAATATTGGCTCCGGCGGCAAGCAGTATTTTGACAATTTCTTTCTGGTTGTTATTAACGCTGACTATGAGCGGAGTAACGCCCCCTTTATCCAAAATGTCGGGGGGCATGCCATGCTCAAGCAGTCTGCGCACACATTCCTTGTTGCGTGTATAACAGGCCACGTGCAGCAAAGACTGTCCCGCGTTGGTCATAACGGATGTATTCGCGCCATGGTCAAGCAAAACAGACAGAAGGTCATGCTGCCCTCTATTGGTAATCAGATGAATGGGCAGTACGCCTTTGCTATCGGCGATACTGGGATCCGCGCCGTTTTCAATAAGTAACTTGAATACTTCTTTCTGATGGTTGCTTGCGGCAAAATGCAAGGCGGTTTGGCTGTTTCTATCCGTATAGTTTAGGTCCACGCCATTTTCGATTACAAACTTTGCCAGGGCGACCGCGCCCATTCCCGCGATATAGTGCAGGGGTGTACGCCCGTAGTCATCCACGTATGTGACATCAATATTGCCGCTTCGCATCAACATTTCCGCAACCCCTCGCCGCCCGTTTTTGCAGGCTCGCATAAAGGCCGCGTCCATTTCGTCGCCTTCCATATCAATAGAAACATTTGCCTTTTCAATAACGGAGATGATTGCCCGCTTATTTTCATCTAATGCAAGCTGATAGGGACTGACGCCTTTTGCGTCTTTCACATTGCTGTCCGCGCCATTTTCCAGCAGAAATTTTACAAGGTTTATATTGTTTCTTTTTATCGCGTAGTGCAGACAGGTTTTTTCATCTTTATCCTGAAAATCAACCGACGCTCCCAAAGACAACAGGTGTTTCAAGAGAAGGAAATCCTGTTCTTTGTTTGAATAACAATACTCGAAAAAAGGCGTGCGTAAATGATTATTCACCGCTTCCAGTATGGCCCCGTTTTCTATAAGTAAATCAATTATTGCCTTGTAGTCCGCAAACGGGATTTTTTTGTTTTTCCAATAGGTGATGTCGTGCGAATAAGGGGAAGTAAAGACGCTCAGCAGCAAATGGAGCGGAGTGTCGCTGTATTTATCTGTAACAGAGGGGTCGGCGCCTTTTTCAAGCAAGAAACGGCACAGGTCTATGTTTCTCATCATACAAGCTATGTGCAGAGGGCTACAACCGTTCTTATCGGTTGCGTTACTGTCTGCTCCAAATTCGTATAGAACCTCCAAATTATCTGCCCTATTGAATTTACTGGCTATAAGTGTCAAAGGCTTACTCTCTTTGTCGCACAAAGCATCAACATCCGCGCCTTTAATCAGCAGATTGCGTACAATCTCCGGGCTTTTATAAGCGCAGGCATAATAAAGTGGCGGAATGTCGGAATAGGAAAAGATATTTACATCTAATCCGTCCCTGTCTAGAATCGTATCAATCCATCGATCCGCATTATTATGAGAAGTATTCGGATCTTGTAAAATATAATGAAGCACGGTTTCGCCTTTATCGTCCTGTTCGTTAATATCTGCCCATTTGTCAAGGACACTCGTATAGCACTCATCAGGCACATCACGGTGAAAATTGCGCATCACATATTTTATGGATTCAAAATCAAATTCATCAATAGCGTTCAGAAACAGCGGCAGAAGCTCTATAAACTCCTGTTTGTCTTCGCTTTGCATTTTATATCTATGAATAAACTTGCTTAAATAACAGATGTTTTTGATATGGTAAGGGTTCTTCAAGTATTCGTCTGGCGCATCGGTAACATTAAAACCTGCTTCTATCAGCATTTTTATAATAGGCGTTGCTTTTTTTTCTATGGCGGTAATCATATAGTCCGGTACGTTTACATTCGCTCCCTTTTTTATATGATACCAAACCCCATCGGGGTTGTTTTTTTCTACTGCTATTCGCAAATCGGTTATATTCTGTTTAAGCAAATTACGTAATATATCCTCTTCCGAGTCACCTTTCAGGCTGTCTAAAATAGGGAAAATAACTTCTTCGTCACACAAAGAAACATAATCAACTGTTTTAAGGTTTTTCAGATGCTCAAACCCTTTTACAGAGCGGATATTAAAAGTATCATCTTCGCCATCCCACAACGGATGAATAACGCCATAAATCGTGTTTCCGCCATCAAAACACAATTCTTCGATTTGATCCAAATCCGTTTGCGTAAGCTTTAGGCGGCTGAAGAACTCCATTATCTCAGGAATTGGCTTGTAATTATAGTCATCACTATCCTCATAACCTTCATATTTATTGATTAGTTCTTCAAGTTCCGCCATAAAAGAAGGGGGCTGCTTAAGGTGTGTAGCATAATGAGGCTCACCTTTCAGGCCATACTGATAATTTTGATTTAGTAACGCGTTAATAACCACCAGTTTAAAGTTGAAGTCCTCAAACATTTCCGTTTGGTCTGTGCAACCATCCTGGCTGTCCCCACCGGCCTTTTTCGAGCAGAGTTCGAGGAGCTGGTTGACCGCGTCTAAAATCTTGTATCGTTCGGCGTAGCCCAGGGCGCTTTGGCCAGATTTGTCGGGAACATGCATGTCGGCGCCGTTTTCAATCAGTAAAAAAGTTATCCCTTCATGTTTATTTAAAATGGCATGGATCAGCGCGGAACGACCTTCCTTGTCTACGGCGTTAATATCCGCCCCCGCGCCCAGCAAAGCTTCCGCAATTTCCAGATGCCCAAGGATCGATGCCCGGATAAGGGAGGTTTTTTCTTCAGAATTTTTTGCGTCTACGGGCGAGCCTACTTGAATCAACCATTTCACTACATCCACATGCCCTTTGTAGGTGGCCTGTAAAAGAGCGGTATTTCCGGCGTAATAAAAACCCAGATCAATGCCGCCTTTTCCAAAGAGAGTTTTTGCCATATCCAGTTTGTTGTTTGCGCAAAAACCAAAAAATTCTCTGCTCATATTTATTGCCTCACCTTTCTGTTTCACATTCATAATATTTGAACATATTATTTTTATTTATATCTTTCATAGATATTATATCTTTTTATAGACTTCTCAAAATCAGCATCCTCGTCATTTTCATCAAACTTTTTCGCCAACTCCAAAGCTTCATTATAAAACCAGCCGTAAAGCTGTTTTACATTATATTTTCCGCTTTTTTTGTAACCAGGAAAGCTCTCTGGAAAACCATAAAATTCAATAAAATGTAT
>Ga0123353_10007477_pt1 | contig 14772 bp, 5 predicted proteins | sample TergutLab28metaG_3_FD_92763 | JGI IMG/M metagenome (GOLD analysis project Ga0123353, IMG submission 92763) | Labiotermes labralis P3 segment gut microbial communities from Petit-Saut dam, French Guiana - Lab288 P3 | ecosystem: Host-associated > Arthropoda: Insects > Digestive system > Gut ... | reverse complement strand
GATCTCCATCCGTTCAAAATCCCAGTTGTATCGGTTGTGCCGCTTGAATTTGAAATTTGAAAGGCGGGAAAGCTGCCCTATCTGCAAAGCCCCTCCGAACTCCCTTGCCTGCAAATCGAACGGTTGCTTAAAGTAGTTTGCGTAAGCCTGAATGTGTGAGTCGAGCTTGCGCAATTCTTGAATTGATGAATAATTGAACAGGCTTATGCCGTTGTCAAAAATCGGCGCACTTCCGACGATGCAGCCGCTGTGGTTGTCGCGCAGAACGCCGAAGTTGCCAAGATGCCTGTCCTCGTTCAGAATAAGGCTGTCAAAAATGAGCGTTGACGCAAAATAATCAAACAATCCCGTGCCATTTTTGCGGTCGAAATCCTTGAACCATTTGCCGCAAACCGAATAGTATTGCGAGATGGCTTTATCGTCCAATTGCCCTCTGACGACGGAGGCCATCGGAACATACGCCGTGTGAATGTCAGTAAACAACGCGCAAGTGCATCCAAGTACGCCTTTCCAGCGGGACAGACCGTATTTCACGGGATTCAGCCCCATTGCGTCCGCGATCTGCGCGGCGTAGTATTCGCTGTACGGCTCAAGGGGGTCGGGCGTCGCCGCATATTGCCGCCACACCCCGCCCTTAAACAGAACAATCCTGCCGCCAGTGTACCGCCACGCCTTCGGCAGCATTCCGTTGGTTGTAAACTCAGGTGAAGTGCGGACTTGCCTCGCTTTTTTTTCGCTCAGGTTCTCTCCGGTCAGCGCTGTTAAGGCAAGAATCTCTGAGAAGCGGTTTTCGAATAGGTTATAGTCCGCGAATAACCCGTCAAAGCCCTCCGGTACAACCCAATAGCTGTCGTTCAGCGAAAGCCCCCTGCAAATGTCGATAATTCCTTTGGTATCGCGAAAGGACAGTCCCATTGTGTTCAGGATGTTATGGACGTAGGCGCGATTCTTCGGAATCGTGCGCCGGTTCAGCCATTTCAGAACGCCCTCCCCGGTAAGCTCCATATCAAGCGGAAACAATGTATGCGGTTCCCCGACTTTATCTATTTTTACCGAATATCCGACCGCCGCATCGCGCGACAATGCAAAGGTCAGCAACGTTTCGTCATATAGGCGGAGTTCGTAATTATCGTTCACCGCCTCTCACCTCCGCGTTGTGGTTTTTGTTTTCTCCATGTCAGATGCATCGTCATTGACTGATGATAATTATACCGTGTTATTGCGAGGAATACAAGGGGCGCGGGCGGTAGGTGCGGCGCGTCAGGGATGCCGCGCCCTACAAACATCCCAACCCCCGTCATCCTGCGCGGTAGTCGCAGGATCGCAGGATCCATAATCCATGCGCGGCCCGTCGCGGTTACGGGGGGCGCGGCGGGGCGCGGGCGGCAGGATGCCGCGCCTACGGTGGGGGCGCGGCGGGGCGCGGGCGGCAGGATGCCGCCCCAACAAAAAGGGGGCGGGCGGCTTTCGCCGCCCGTCCCCTTTTTGTTGCGTCCCTTATTGCTGGCTATATCTCTCGTTGGCTATATCATAATCCGGCTATATCTCCTGCTGTTTTTTTGTCTTTGCCCTGTACCTTACCAGCATGGTGACGACCACGCCGCCCAACCCGAGCAAGCTCGCGCCACCGAGGCACAGCCATAGGTTGATGTTGCTGTCGTCGCTGGTATTCGGCCTGGACGGCCTGTCTGGCTTGTCCGGCTTATCGGGTTCCCCGGGTTCAACGGGTTTATCCGGTTTCCCGTAGGTGTTGATGACCGTAACGATGTTGCCTTCCCCGTCTACAAGGATTCCGCCGTTGTTTTTATAGGTTGTTGTGTACCCATTGCCGCCGAGTTCGATAACCTCGAATTCGTGGTTCATCCACAGGTTGGAAACGGTGAGTGGGTTTTTGGAGGAGACGGGGAGTTCCGTAATCGTGGCGCCTGTGTAGCCCTCGCCTACCCCAGCGACGTCATTGCCTACGCACCAGTATATGCCGTCCTCCCGCGGCGTGGCTTCGAACAAGAGGTAGTTGCCATCGGACAGATCCTTGATCTTTACCTTGAATTCCTTGTTTTCGTCAACGCCCCAATCCGCATAGCTTCCGGCAAGTTCCTTTTTCACGGTCAAAGACTCCGTCCCGTGCTTGTACATGTTGACGACTGTGATATTGCTGTTCCGGCTCTCCAGGTAACGCGCCCCGTTGTTCACGTATTCCGCCGTATACCCGTTGCCGTCGAGCTCTTCGACCTCGTATTTATGGTTAATCCACAAATGTTTTACGATCAGCGGGCATTCGGCCGTGACGGGGAGCTCCGTTAGCGTGGCGCCATCGTATTCCTCGGTGAGCCCGGCGACGTCATTGCCCACGCACCAATAGCTACCGTCCGTTTCCTTCTCGGCTTTGAAAAGCAGATAGTTTGTGTCGCCCGTGTCTTTGATCTTGACCTTGAACTCTTTGGAGTCGCCGACGATCCAATCCTCATAGCTTCCCGCGAGCTTTTTGCTGATCACCAACGCGCCCGTGCCGTGGTCAAAGGTGTTGGTGACCGTGATCACGCAGTTCTGGCCCGGCGTATACAGCGTGCCGCTCCCTGTTTCGGGCTTGCTGTTCGGATAGCTGACTTCCTCCACTTTGTACTCCGCGCTGAGATACAGGTTGCTGATGACAGCCGACTGCCCCGCGCTGAAGGGCACTTCCGTGATGGGGGAACCTGTATAAGGTTCACTGAGCCCGTCGACGGTATTGCCGATGCACCTATAGCTGCCGTCCTCCTCCGGCGCGGCCTTGAACATGAGATAATTATCATTGGTGATATCTTTCACCTTGGCATAGAAAACCGTTACTTCGTCAACGCCCCAGTCCTCATAGCTTCCGGCGAGCTTTTTATTGATGATCAGATAGCCGGTACCATGGTCATATGTGTTGACCACCGTGACAACGCTGTCCCTGCCTTCGGTAATCCTGGGACCGTTATTGACATAGGTAGTTTTGCAGCGTTTGACATCGATCTCTTCCACTTCATACTTCGCGCCTACCCAAAGGTTTGTGATCGTGGCCGGCTGCCCCGCCGAGACCTTAATAATATCGCCCGTGGAGCTGTCGCCGCTGCCGCTGTTGCCGTAGCATTCATAGACGGGGCCGGTTCCCTTGAACAGCAGGTAATTGTTATTGGTTACGTCTTTTACGCGCACCGAGAAGACGGTCGAGTCATCGACGCCCCAGTCCTCCGGATACCCGGCCAGCTCCTTCCTGATGATCAAATCTTGGGTCCTGTGGTCAAAGTTGTTCGTGACGGTAACGTTGTTGTCCTTCGACGGCGTGAGCAAGACACCGTTGTCGCCTCCGTAGACGACGTTATAACTATCGCCGTCGACTTCCTCCACCATGTACCTGTCGTTCGTCCAGATGTTTGTCAATGTGACCCGCTGGTTGGCGCTTATCTTAATGACATCGCCCGTGCTGTTGTTGCCATAGCATTCATATACGGGACCGGTGCCTCTAAACAGCAGATAATTCCCTTTTGAGTCTTTGACGCGCACGGAGAAAAAGGTCGCGTTGTCAACGCCCCAGTCTTGCGGCAAGCCTTCCAACCGCTTTTCGATGAAGATGCTGCCCATAAGTCTGGTATTGGTCACGGATACGAGCGACACGTTCGTGTTCGCGTTGAGTCGGAAAGGACCGATCCGGGTGCCGTTTATCGGGGGGTTCCCATCGGAAAACGCAAAATGGGGGGGGCCGTATTCCAAATCGAAGCCCGTTTGCTTGATTTCTTCGACCCAGTATTGGTATTCATATTCCGGGCCGCCGCCGCTCACCAACATCGGCAGGCCTTTGATGACCGCCATACCTCCGTTCTTCAGCGTAAAGGTGTTGTCGGAATTCACCCTGATCGTGCCGCGCACGGGATAAGACGACAGATCCAACCGCCGGGCGGTGGCGAAATCGGGCGCGGCGGGATAGGTGCCGTTGTTGTCATTATAGTAAACCGCGAAGGTGAACTCCTGATCGCTTTCCTGAACCGAGAAGTTCTCCACCGTTTTAGAAATGCGAAGCTCGCCGAGGGATGTGTTGCCGGTATACCAACTGTCTTCGGCAAACATATCGACTTGCGCCCCATCCAAGGCGCCGCCGACGTACGCCTGTATCGCGTCCCAGTCCTGCACATTGTTATTGTCCGCAAACGTAAACACGATGGGCGTCCCGCCGACAACCGGAACCTTTTGTGACCCTGCCATCGCCCGGAGGAGGAGGCTATCGCCCTGGGGCGGCGTGCGGCCCGCGGGCACCGCGATATAGAAGTCGGGGCTTTTCCAAACGCCCGCCGTGAAATTGCCGCCGTCAATACTCTTCGCGTCGAAATATCGGGATTGTTGCCCCTTCATGCCGTACACCGTGCCGGGGGCGCTTATCGGGACCGGCGCCCCTGAATTATTTGTGGAGACGATGACGCCGTCCGATTGCGGGCCGCTGATCGCCATGTACACCTTGTCCAGGACAGGCGCCACGACGCCCGGCGCGGCGTAGGGGTTGTCTAGCGTCGCCTCGACATGCAACGGGCCGTAGTAAAAATATGCGCCTTCGTCCACGTAATCCGTGCCTTCATCCACGATGGCCACGTCGAATTTTGTAACGCCCACCATCGGCCCGTCTTTGGGCGGATTTTTCCCGTCCCTGACCAATGCGTCAACCAGGTCGTTAAACGCCTTCTTGCTTGCCGGGCGGTCGTCAAGGGTGGTTTTTAACACTTTGATGCTATCGCCCGCTATCGTCTTCCATATGGCGACTTTGGTGGCCATGACCGCAATTTCCCTGTCGATAGGCCCGGTCTCGCTCCCGTAGTACCTCAGGTTCAGCCGTTTGACGCTAGCGACGCTTTCGGGGTCGTTATCCGCTTTGCCGTAGTTGTATGTCCCGCGATAGCCGTTTGTGGCGATCCAGCCGACCGCTTCGCCATGTTGAAGCATCGCGCCGGACATATTCCACGGCGCGGCCGAAACGTAGCCGGATACCACATCGGCCATCCCGCCACCGTTCCAAAGGTAGTCGCCGCCAAAATCCGGCACCCTGCCGTGGAACGGGACGAACGGGTCGGCGCAATAAATCTGCGTGCAAATGAAGGGATTGATCGCGAACTTGTCGTCTGGTTTGGCGGGATCCGGAACGCCCACGCCGCCAATCGGGACGTCCGCGTCACCCTCCCACTCGTCCCTGCTATCGCCTACGGGATATTTGATGTTGTAGGTGATTTGGATCTTGTCATAATACCGCAGCACGATCCGGTACCGGTCGCCCTCCCCGGCGGCCAAAACAGAGCCGACCAATCCTGTCCCGAGTGTCGTGGCGATTAGAATCGCCGCCAATGCCAGGGATAGCGTTTTCTTGCACATATTTTGTTTCGTTCGCATGGAATTCTCTCCTTTTATTGTTTTTGTCGAGCCGGAAGGTTCGTATATTTATAGCTGCGGCGTACGATGCGCGATCCTCCATGCCTCGCCGCGGCAAGCATCCCAAAGCATCCCAAAGCAAGAACGAACTGTCAAGCATGCCATAAAGGCATCAGGCAAGTATCAGGCAAGTAACAGGCAAGTAACAGGCAAGCATCAGGCAAGTATCAGTCAAGCAGTTTCTTTTCAATTGCGATCCGGACGGCGTCCACATTGCTGTTCGCGTCCAATTTGATGAATAGCGACTGTATGATCGTTTTCACCGTGTTTATGGTCAAATAGCGGGTCGCCGCAATTTCTTCACGGGATAGGCCGATATACAGATCATATAAAAGCTCCTTTTCCCGGTTTGACAATTTGATATGCGTCTCTTCGATGTTTTTCTCTTTTTTCATGGCATTTGTAATCAAGCTGATCTTCTTTCTATAAGCGGAAGCCTTATAATTGATCATTTTGAGCCATTCATCCGGTATCTGGCAATCCGCTTGCTTTTGCGCCGCGGCAACCAACGGATTCAGAACCTTGCCAAGCTCAATAAAGAACATTTCAAATTCGCCTTGAAAAGATAGGTTATATGCCCTTTCAAATTCCGTCAACGCCCCCGCGATGTCGCCGGTATTGATTTTCACGACGGCTGTCAGCAAAGCAAGCAGCAATTCGCCGAAGAAAAACCGTTCCTGCGGTTCCCTCGGATAGGACTTGCTCAAAACCGCATGCGCCTGATCGTATCGATTGCAAGCGATATAGTACTTGATGCTTACGAGAAGCTCCCTTGTGGGGATGCGGATTTCGTCCGTCATATCCGCTTCATCCATGTGGAGCCAGGAGGGCACTAAATCGGTAATCCCGAGTAAGATATAGAAATAACCGGTGATTAAATCGTAATACACTTGGCGGTTCCAAAAGTCGGGGTTGTCCAAATGATCCGTAATCTGCAGCAATGTCGTTTTCGTGAGGGATAAGTTCCCCTCCTGCATGGCAATCCGGAGAAGGTACTGCTCCGCCACGATTTCAATACTGTATTGCTTTTTTTCGCGGGCCTTCTCAATCGCGCTATATGCGTAGGTCTTCGCACGGTCGGGTTGGTTTTTGTAGAAGGCGAGTTCGCATGCCACCAGTTCGTAAAACCCGTAATACATATGCAAGGCGGACTGCGCGACGTATTGGTCGGCCGCCTTGACGGCTTCTAGATATTGGGAAAACATCCGCAAGGACGCCCCTTCTCCCACCGCACAGGCATAGGAACGGATATCGGGAACGATGAAGGCCCTCGCTGTTTTTATCGGTGCTAACGAGGATCTTTTGAAGTATTCCACCGATTTTTTCATATATTTCGCAAAATCGTACCTATGCTCGACGGTGCAGGCATACATGTTGATATACGCTAGCGTGCTGTAAGCGGAGTGAATAAGATAGGAAGAAAAGGGCGCGTCATCGTTCTCCCACTCCCGAATGACTGCGAGGCAACGTTTTTCGGCTTCTTTGTAGTCGCCTGTCCCCATGAGCATAAGGGGGGCAAAGAAGTTTTTCAACAACAAAACGCTTTTATCGTCTTTATCTTTGTCGTCCGGCGTTATCTCTTCGATGATCCGCAGGAAGTACTCGCTGGTTTCATGCGGCAACTTGAACGGATAGGAAAGAAGTGTCTCGCACATGTCTTCATACCGACGAGACTTCGCGTTGTACTTCATGGCATCGGTGTAAAAACTGTTTTCTGAGCACCAGATCGCCGCCCGGCCGTACATCTCCTGTTTTTCTTCGTCGGTTAATAGAGACTCTTTGCTTTGTAGGAATTCTAGGTAAAGCGGATGTACCCTAAAGTCGTCGCTAAAGCTGTCGTACCAAACAAAGGAAGTGATTTGCGGTATATCATTGATTGACGCGACGTCCCTAAATTCATACAGCGGCGTCAGCGGCAAATCGGATACCAATGAGGTCTTGACCAAGGCCTTTTTGATATTATCGGGAAGATCCCCCCATGCCTCCGTCTCCATCAGCTTGAAGATATTCTGTTTCATAGCGCCCAGCGCGAGATCGAGGTTCTTCGGGATCCTTTTGAGCACCAAGGACAGTAACTTGATCGCCAGCGCCCAGCCTTTGGTGGCTTCGCTGTACAACGGGATTTCCTTTGCGGAAAATGGGATGCCCTGCTTTTGAAAAAACTCCGCGATTTCAGGCTCCGTAAAACGCAGGTCATCTTCGGTGACAATCGCGGCTTTCCCTTTGGAAAACAAAGAAACGGCGTTGATTTCAGGCTCTGTCCTTGAGATAATGATCACGCATGCGCCGGGTATATTCAAATGGGCGCAACGTTCCGCGAAAACAAGCGCCTGTTTGGAATGGATTAGGTGGAAGTCGTCGAGCACGAGAAAAGTTTTGTGAGAGCGATGCTCCGTCGTTTTGACGATCCGGGAAAATTGGTTGAAACGGGCTAGCGTTTCGGGAAAACCCAACTCACGCAGCTTCACGGCCAGCTCCGGGTTGTCGAGGAAGACTGTATGCGTAAGGCTTTCCCAATAACGGGAACCGGCGTTGTCGTTTTCGGTTAGCTGCATCCACCGGACGACAGCGTTCTCCTGCTTCATAATATAATGATAGACCGCCTGCGTTTTCCCGTAGCCGGCGCCCGCGATCACATACACCAGCTTGCAGTTGGTCGCCCTGTCGAAAGCCGCGTCAACTTGTGGACGTGGCATAAAATACGCTGTCAAAGGAGAACTTTTTGTGTATAATTCTTCTGAATTGTTATTCATCCCTGCGCCCTTTCCCAAGAAAACCGCTTCTTACCCGTTGCTATGCTATATATCTTAGAATTCTATCATGCCTCATTATATACCTTATCGACTTTTTTCGCCATTGTTTTGATGAAAAAATGCGATCGGGGAGAAAAAATATCGCCCCGCGCCGCGCCACAGGTACGGGCGACACGAAGTTGGTACGGGCGCCGCGCCACGACTTGCCGCGCCGCACCTAAAAGCGCGCCTCCGGGACGCCCCGGAAGCGCGCGTCAATAATAGCAGAGGATTACGAATGCTTGCCGAAGACTTTCGGAGTACCCTGTACCGTCAAGCCGTCAAGCCGTCAACACCGAAAGAGGCACGACATTGACGCCGTCCAGCCGGCGATAGGCAAAGCCGTTGCCGGTGATGACCGTCAACGCCGCCGGCGCCTTTACCTTGTTTATATCAATTCTATCCGCGAGTTTCTTCAGGTTGCCCGCGGCCTCATCGACAGCACCGATGCCGAGTTTGATTTCAAATGCGCCCCAGATTCCGTCCGCATATTCAATAATCGCGTCCACTTCAGTCCCGCGTGAATCGCGGTAGTGGAATACATTGCCGCCGCCAATATCCGCATAAACGCGCAAGTCCCGGATTGCTATGGACTCAAAAAGAAGCCCGAAGAAATTCAAGTCCGCCGTCAGCTTGTCAACGGATAGCCCCAGTGCTCCAACCGCGAGAGAAGGATCGGCGAAATGCCGCTTTGGGGATTTTCGCAGCATAGCAGACGAGCGAATATGCGTGTTCCAAGCGGGAAGGTTTTCCACCGCCATAAGCCGCTCCAAGGCGGAAAGGTAATCGGCGGTCGTTTCGTCATTCAAGTCGCCGTCGCTTCCGCCCGCATCCTTGGAAAGAGAGGTCAAAGTAGCCTCAGTTGAGATATTCCTTGCCAAGGATTGGAGTAAACGCTTTACCTTGTACGGATCGCGCCGTTTTTCCGACACCTTGGACAAATCCACCTCGGCAATCAGAGATACATAGTCACGGACAAAACGTAGCCCGGTTGCTGCGCTTTCTCCGATCATGCCCGGCCAACCGCCCAACGTGACTTTTTCCGCAAGCTCGCCAAGATCAAACGCGACAGGCTCAGACGCAGGCGTCTCGCCCCGCATCAGGGCGGCAAGGCTCACTTCACCGGTTGACCAACCTTTTTCATAGAAGGACATCGGACGCATTTTGATGACGGAAAACCGTCCGGCGCCGGAATGACGTTTTGCCTTATCGTCCGGCGTGGCGGATCCCGTGAGGATAAACTGTCCCTTTTGCCTTCGCTCATCTATTTCCCTGCGGACATAGTTCCAAATCTGAGGATATTCCTGCCATTCGTCAAGGAGGCTCGGTACCGCGCCCAGTAGGACGCTCCTCGGGTCGATTTCCATTTTAATCTTCACTTGTTCATCCGCGTCAAACCGGACAATGCTACCTGCCATTTGCTTTGCCGTTTCGGTTTTGCCGCATCCTTTGGTTCCTTCAATGAGGACAGCTCCGGCACTTTTCAAACATTCGGCAAGCGCTATATCGGTAAATCTTTTATGATAATGCAAAACCTTCCACCTCGTAACCTTCCACCTCGCATCAGAGATTGCTCCCTAACAGCATAACACACCATCCGCTAAATTACAAGAGAATCATCCGCTAAAATGTTAGCGTCCTATCCGCTAAAATATCATCTTGACACACACGAAGCACAGGAGAAGCGGTGTTTTTGACATTCCCCCGTTTTTGCACTTGCCTTGCAGTTGACATAATGTTATAATGACTGGATGAGGAGGTTATGCATATGAAAGCAAAGTTAATAGCAAACAACGCGTTTACTATCGGTAAAATCGACCCGCGGATTTATGGTTCTTTTTTGGAGCATATGGGCAGGGCCGTATACTCCGGTATTTATGAACCCGGTCACGAAACCGCTGATGCAAAGGGGTTTCGTGAGGATGTCAAGGCATTGGTCAAAGAGCTCAATACGCCCCTGATACGCTACCCCGGCGGCAACTTTGTATCGGGGTATAATTGGGAAGACGGAATCGGCGCTGTTGAATGCCGGCCTAAAAGACTGGATCTTGCGTGGAAAACAGTTGAAACCAACGAGGTAGGGTTGCATGAGTTCATTGGGTGGGCGAGGGAAGCGGACGCCGAAGTGAACATGGCGGTGAACCTGGGCACAGGGGGCGTCGAAGAAGCCCGAAACATTGTCGAGTATTGCAACCATCCGGGCGGTACATACTGGAGTGATTTGCGGAAAAGCAACGGCGCGCAGTCCCCCTTCAAAATAAAAACATGGTGCTTGGGCAATGAGATGGACGGACACTGGCAGATAGGAAGCAAAACCGCCGAGGAATACGGCAGGCTTGCGGCGGAAACAGCAAAAGTCATGAGAATGGTAGATCCCGATATCGAACTTGTTGCATGCGGCAGTTCCGGAATGGGAATGCCTACTTTTGCCTCGTGGGAAGCGACCGTGCTCGAACATACTTATGAGCATGTGGATTATATTTCGCTTCACAGTTACTACGGAAACCAGAAGAATGACTTGAGCAACTATCTTGCCATGTCTGTCGGAATGGACAGGTTCATTAAAAGCGTAACAGCCATTTGCGATTATATAAAGGCAAAAAAGAGAAGCAACAAGACAGTCAATCTTGCTTTCGACGAGTGGAACATCTGGTATCACTCAAATGAAAAAGACAGCAAGAACGAACCGTGGCAGCAGGCTCCGCCTATTCTTGAGGATATCTACAACTTTGAGGACGCGTTATTGCTCGGTTGCCTGCTTATCACGCTGCTGAAAAACTGCGACCGCGTAAAAATCGCTTGCATCGCGCAACTTGTCAATGTTATCGCGCCTATTATGACGGAACCGGGCGGCGCCGCATGGAGGCAGGCTACATTTTATCCCTTTATGCAAGCCTCGCATTACGGGCGCGGGACAACACTCCGCCACATCCTGGATGTCCCAACTTACGACTGCGCGGACTTTAAGGATGTGCCGTTCGTGGAGACCGTTGCCATCCACAACGAGGATGCGAATGAAGTCGTAATTTTTGCAGTCAACCGCTCAGCGGATGAAAGCGTTGATTTGACTGCGGAGCTGCAAGGTTTCAAAATAGCGGGCATAATAGAATCTACGGAGATTTGCGGCCATGATGTGAAACAGGCGAACGCAAAGGATTCCTGCCCTGTTGCGCCAGGAGCGACGGACAATGCAACTGTGATCGACGGGAATCTTTCTGCGGTGCTCAAGCCGCTGTCATGGAATATGATACGCATGATCTGTGTCTTGGGATGAGAGGGGTGGACTATTACAGTGAAAAGCAGCATAAGGGCGATCACAAAGGGAGTTGTTTTGCATGATGGGGAACTCCTGCGCAGGAGAGGCGAAAACAAGAGATACATGATGGAACTGAGCAGCGATTGCCTGCTGACACATCACCGTCACGAAGCGGGTCTGAATCGCACTTACACAGATCCGGTCGTTCACACGCATGGCGGATGGGAAAGCCCGCTTTGCCAGCTGAGAGGTCACTTCATAGGGCACTGGCTCTCGGCCGCCGCTATGGAGTTTGCGGCTACCGGCGACAGGGAGCTAAAGGCAAAGGCTGACGTCATAGTTGAAAAACTCGCGGAGTGCCAGGAGCGTAACGGGGGCGAGTGGTGCGCCCCGATACCGGAAAAGTATCTGGAGTTCATTGTGCAGGGCAAGGACATATGGGCTCCGCAATACACGATCCATAAGACTTTTATGGGTCTGTTGGATATGTATGAGCTTGCGGAAAACAAGCAGGCGCTGGAAGTTGCGGTTGGTTTCTCCAAGTGGTTTCACAGATGGACAGACCTGTTTGACGATGATGAGTTCAACCGGATCATGGATTGTGAAACCGGCGGAATGCTGGAGATATGGGCGCAGCTCTATGGGATAACCGGGGATGAGATGCACCGCAGCCTGATGGATATATACTACCGCCGCAGCCTGTTTGACGGTCTGCTTGAGGGCAAGGACGTCCTGACGAATATGCACGCAAACACCACTATCCCGGAAGTGCTGGGCGCCGCAAGGGCATATGAGGTCACCGGCGAGCAAAGGTGGTTTGATATCACGAAAGCTTTTTGGGACATTGCGGTAACGCAAAGGGGCTATTACGCAACCGGCGGGCAGACATGCGGCGAAGTGTGGACTCCGATGCAGAGCTTCTCCGCAAGGCTTGGTCCGCGTAACCAGGAGCACTGCACGGTCTACAATATGATGAGGCTTGCGGAGTTCCTTTTCCGCCACACCGGAGATGTTGCGTATGCCGATTATTGGGAACGCAACCTATACAATGGCATTATGGCGCAGGCGCACTATAAGGATGACCGCGGAGGATATGGCGGACACGCAAAACATCCCGATTCCGGCCTGGTGACTTATTTTCTGCCTCTCCAGGGCGGCGGCGTCAAAGCATGGGCGTCTAAGACCCAGGATTTTTTCTGTTGCCACGGAACTCTGGTGCAAGCGAACACAGGGCATACTGGCGGCATTTACTATCAGGACGACGCAAACATATATGTTTGCCAGTTCTTTGATTCCGATATGAGCTGCCAGATCGGCGGCGCGGAGGTGAATATCTCGCAGCGCATCGACCACCTGGCGGGAGACTACAATATGTCCGGGAGTGTGACAGGCCGCCAGAAGATCGGCGATACGGCGGCAAAACATGCAAATCATCCGGATTTGCTTCGTGTTAATCTCGGTATATCATGCGCGGAGGGAGCAAGTTTCGCAATAAAAATACGCGTGCCGTGGTGGCATAAGGGCGACGCCGCGCTCTATGTAAATGGCGAGAAGCAGCTGCCTGATATATGGGAGAACTATTTGGTCGTTTCCGGTGATTGGGCAAACGACACAGTTACATTCGAGTTTCGCAAGGGAATCGATGTTTGCCCTTTGCCCGACAAACCGGATACAGCGGCGTTTATGTACGGTCCGGTAGTTCTTGCGGGCTTATGCGACAAGAAGGCGCTCAAGGTGGGGGATTTATCTGATCCCGGGCGAATCCTTGTTCATGACAACGAGCGTGAGTGGTCAAGCTGGATAGAGACTTTCCGGTCGGTTGGACAGGATGAGGATATAGAGTTTATCCCTCTTTACAAGGTAGGTTATGTACCTTACACGGTGTATTTTCCGATTGTGTAGTGTAGGGGCGGGCGACCGGGACGATCGCCCCTAGTGTGCCGAGCATGGAGCAGCGCAAGCTATCGCGACGGAAAAAAGGCGGCAGCAACAGGGCCAAGCAAAAACGCAAAGTCGCCAGGCTCCATGAGCACATCGCCAATCAGCGTTCAGACTTCCTGCACAAGCAGAGCAGGCAAAATGCGGCCTTGTCTGCAATCGCGACCACAACGCTGCGATAAACATAGGAAACGAAGGGGTGCGCTTGTTAGCATAGCCCAAAACTCCAACCGTGGGGCGCACGGGGATAGCTTGGTATATATCCTTCTGTTGGGTGGGAGTTCCCAAGAAGCCCCCACTTCAAACGCCGTCAAGTGTTAAGTGGTGGGAGTATGTCGCTAACAGAAACCTTTACAGTAGTAACTCGTTTGCCCAATATATTTTCAATCTTAAATGAGAGCCCGTTGTATTCTAATTCGGGCTTTTCATTCTCCATTGGAATACGCCGTAACAACCCGATTAAAAAGCCGCTAAGGGTATCGTATTCATTAACTGGAAAATCAACACCGAAATGCTCTTGCACCTTTAGCAACTCCGTAGAACCCCGCATGATGAATGAACCGTTGTCCGTGGGTGTTATGTCGTGTTGTTCCACAGAATCATATTCATCTAAGATACTGCCTACGATTTCTTCGACCAAATCTTCGATTGTAACAATGCCTAACGTGCCGCCATGCTCCTCTAAAATGATAGCCATGTAAATCCCGTTTTGTTGCATTTCACGGAGCAATTCATCTGATTTTTTGATAGATGGAACAAAGTACGGCTCACGCAAAAGAGGTTTGATTTCAAATCCAGATGTATCTGGATTATCAACCATATATTTCAGAATATCCTTAATGTGCAGAATCCCTTTAATGTCATCTATGCTATCCTCAAAAATCGGTATGCGTGAGCATTTTTCTTTCATAAAAATGTTGATGACTTCATCAAAGCCAGCTTTCAGCGGCAAAGCAATAATATCGACCCTATGCACACAAGCGTCAACGACAGTTCTTTCGCCAAGGCTAAGAACATGGCTTAATATTTCGTGTTCGCTTTCGTCAATACTGCCGTACTCACTACTTGATTTGAGTATCATGCGGATTTCTTCTTTTGTAATTTTTTCATCATCGTCATTATTTTTAACGCCGAAAAGCCTTAGCAGGGCGTTAGCGGATAAGGATAATACTTTTACAAAGGGAAAAACAATTATTGATAGTATGTTCAAGAGATTTATCGTAGCAAGTGCGAATGATATTCCTTTTCGCAAAGCAATACGTTTAGGTATCAGTTCACCGAAAATCAATGTGAAGTACGTTAGAATAACTGTAACTAAAATGAACACTATCGGCGCTATGACAGTTTCCGACACGG